>Ga0076930_100042_pt1 | contig 216927 bp, 190 predicted proteins | sample HotLakConsoUCCRE_FD_71149 | JGI IMG/M metagenome (GOLD analysis project Ga0076930, IMG submission 71149) | Hypersaline microbial mat communities from Hot Lake, Washington, USA - Hot Lake Consortium UCC-RE (version 3) (version 3) ...
CGCGGGACGGACAGCTGCGCCGTCAGCTCTTGAAAACCGACATCAGAGGTCGGACCAACGGTCCGACATCGTCGGCGGCGCGCGCGGCGTCAGGCGTCGCGCCAGCTGTACTGCGGCTCGTAGCCGAGCACGCTCCGCGCCCTGTCGATCGAGAGCAGCGTCTCGTGGTCGCCCGTGCCCTCCTTCAGCGGCACGTCGGGATAGACCGCCTGCATCAGCTCGCGGTTGGGCGTCCGCATGCAGGTGTCGGCGGCGGCAATGGTGAAGTGGTCGGCACCGGTGAAATCGGCTTCCAGTCCGCGCCGGCAGGCCTGCGCCACGTCGCGGCCGTCGACATAGCTCCAGAGGTTCCACTTCCGCACATGCGGGTCGTCCTGCCAGGCCTCGAAGCCGGCATATTCAGACGGGTCCATGACGTTGGAGATGCGCAGGCCGACGAAGGCCGTGCCCGGGTTCCAGCGGTGCATCTGGCGCGCCATCTCCTCGCCCAGCACCTTGGTCAGCGAATAGTTGCTCTCCGGCAGCAGCGGCGCCGCCTCGTCGAGCGGGGCGTAGGCCGGCTTGGTCCGTTCGAACGGCAGGCCGAAGGTGGTCTCGCTGGAGGCCCAGACCACCCGCTCGATCCCCATCAGCGTCGCCGCGGAGAAGACGTTCCAGGTCGACAGGATGTTGTTCTGGAAGGTCACCCCTTCCGGCGCCAGGTCGGGCGCGCGGATCGCCGCCAGGTGAACCACCGCGTCGGCCTTCTCGAAGCCGCGAAACGGATGGTCGCCGGTGCCGGCCGCTGTGCGAATCGCATCAAGGGCCTGGCCCATGTCGTTGAGGTCGACCTTGAGGAACGGCCCCTCCGCGCCCGGCGACGGCAGGATGTCCGCGTTGAGGACCGTGTACCCGGCCTCGATCAGGTGCCGGACGACGAACCGGCCCGCCTTGCCGCTGCCACCGGTGACGAGGATGTTCTTCATCGGTCGATGCCCCTTCCTGCGGCGGCCTTCCGCCGTTCGTCGCGGTCAGGCTAGCCGGCCCCCGGAAGGCGCGCGAATGCCGATCGCGGATCGGCCGATGACGAATTTGCATCGCGGCCCGGCCTTCGCACGGGTGCCGCCGGCCGAAAGGCGCCCTATCATGCGTCCGTCCGCCATTCCGCCCCCGCGGGGAGAGAGGCCTTGAAACTGGACGCGCTGCGCACGCTATCGGTCGACGGCACGGTGAAGGGCCTGCCGCCCGGCCTGGGGCCGACCCGGCTCGACACAATCGGCCGGATCGGCCTCGACGTCCTGGCCGAGGACCTGCCGCTGCCCCTGGCCGTGCTGCATGCCGACGCGATCGAGCACAACAGCCGGTGGATGCGCGGGTTTCTCGAGGCGACGGGCGTCTCGATCGCGCCCCACGGCAAGACGACCATGGCGCCCCAGCTGTTCGAGCGCCAGCTCGCCGACGGCGCCTGGGGCATCACGCTGGCCACCGTCTCGCAGGTCGCCGTCGCCCGGCGCTTCGGCGTGCCGCGGATCCTGCTGGCCAACCAGCTGGTCGGCAAGGCGGCCATCGGCTGGGTGCTGGAGGAGCTGCGCCACGATCCGGGCTTCGACTTCCTGGCGATCGTCGATTCGGTGGAGAACGTCGCGCAGCTCGCCGCCGCCGTCCGCGACCGGGCGATCGGCCGGCCGCTCAAGCTGATGGTCGAGGGCGGCGTCGCCGGCCAGCGCACCGGCTGCCGCACCGTCGAGGAGGCGGTGGCGGTGGCCCGCGCCGTCGCCGGCGCGGCGCCGCACCTGGCCCTGGTCGGCGTCGAGGGGTTCGAGGGCGTGCTGGCCCGGCCGGAGCCCGAGGACGCGGAAGCGCCAGTGGCGGAGTTCCTCGACTTCCTGGCCGCCATCTCCCGCGCCTGCGATGCGGACGGGCTGTTCGCCGAGGGCGAGGTGATCCTGAGCGCCGGCGGCAGTGCCTATTTCGACCTGGTGGCCGAGCGGCTGGGCGGCGCCCTGCCCGACCGCGACAGCCGCGTCGTCATCCGCTCCGGCTGCTACCTCAGTCACGACAGCGGCATGTATGCCAAGGCGTTCGACCGGATCGAACACCGCTCCGGCGCCGCCGCCGCGCTGGGCGAGGGCCTGCGCCCGGCGCTGGAGGTCTGGTCCTATGTCCAGAGCCGGCCGGAGCCGACCCGCGCCCTCCTGACACTCGGCAAGCGCGACGCGGCCTTCGACGCCGGCATGCCGGTGCCGGCACGGCGCTTCCGCCCCGGCACGGACACGGCGCCCCGACCGGTCGGCCCGGGCCATGCGGTGGTCGCGATGAACGACCAGCACGCCTTCCTGGACCTGCCGGCCGACAGCGACCTGGCCGTCGGCGACATGGTCGCCTGCGGCGTCTCCCATCCCTGCCTGACCTTCGACCGGTGGCAGGTCATCCCGGTGGTCGACGAGCGGCTGGCCGTCGTCGACGCGATCCGGACCTTCTTCTGACGTTGATTCAAGGACGAGAGACAACCTCATGACCAAGAAAGTGATCGGCGGCACGTCCGCCCAGGGCCTGCCGTTCTCCAAGGCGGTGCGCGCCGGCGACTTCGTCTACGTCTCCGGCCAGGTGGCATTCGACGCCGAGGGCAACCTCGTCCAGGGCGGCATCGAGGCCGAGACGCGGCAGGTGTTCCGCAACATCGAGGCGGTCCTGAAGGAGGCGGGCTGCACGCTCGCCGACGTGGTCAAGGTCAATGTGTGGCTCGACGAGCCGCGCGATTTCGGCCGGTTCAACAAGACCTATGCGGAGTTCTTCCCCACCAACCCGCCCGCCCGCTCCACCGTGCGGTCGGAGCTGATGATCGACGGCAAGATCGAGGCGGACGTGATCGCATACAAGCCGGCGTGAGCCCGTAGGCCGGATTGGAGCGCGGCGGAAATCCGACATCGGCCGGCGCCGCCCGCTCCGGCGGGGGGGATGTCGGGTTTCCCGCGATCGAGCCGTCCTACACAAACAGTTCGCTATCAAATTAATCCAACGGCTATGAGCAACGAAGGCTGGTATGTTGTGGCTCTAGCTTCCAAAGGCTCTATATCTAGATGGAGTCACATATAAAGACCCTGCCACAACGAAACTTGGCACGATAAATGCGTTGGACGTGGGCGCTGCCATATCAGCGCCCACGTCGCATCAGCGCTTACTTGCGAGATTTCTTCGGAGCGGGTTTTTCATCCTGTGACAGGACGCTCCCCGCCAGCGACTTGACTTGCTTCGCCGTAGCCTTCTTGCCGGACAGTACCTTGCCCGCGAGCGAGGACATCGGCGGACGGCTTTCCTTCTTGGCCATGTTACATAGCCCTTTCATGTGGACGAGTCGCACAAAGCGTGTTACATCCACACCAGCAGATAGGGCGTCATGCCCTACTGCTGGTGTGGCACGGCAGTCGCCGATTTGGCGCTGTCGTCAAGGTCAGCCTCTCAAAAGGCTAGAATGCCAAACCATGCAATCTCCTTTCTCCGGCAAGCCGGGATTGGGGGTTGAGCTATCGGAGGAATTGGATCGCTTTCATCGACTTCCTCCGAGGTAGTGAGTCGGCAGTGCCGTACCAGATAGCAGCTGCCGGCTTACAGAAGAGGAGGTGGTGGGATTCGAACCCACGGGGGACGGGTAGCCTTGCACAGCTTTGCCCCCACCGGGTTTTGAGCCCGGCGCGTTAGACCGCTCCGCCACACCTCCACCAGAACCGCCCGACGACGAATCGTCGGGCGGTATCTGTTTCTGCGAATCGGAACCCAATTCAACATCGGCGGCATCGGCACCAGCTTCTGTCCCGCGATATTGACCGGGGGCGATTCGCTCGAGCAGGCCACGCGACGTGTAGAGACTTGTCTGCGACCGCAATGTGTTCCGCTCTACCTCATGTCCCTCGCGTTCAGCGAACTCGATGATTTCGTCGAGGGTCCAGACTTGCGGGTAAGATCGGGAGATGGCCCCAAGTACCGCCTTCCAATGCGGCTGCAAACTGCGACGACGACGCCCCGACGTTGAACGGGTGGGGACTGCAGAACTCTGGCGATCGTCTGCTTCATGAGAATTCTTCGCAGCTTCCCCTGAAGCAGGCCCTTGAAGCAGTCGAATTGCCTCTTCAAAGGCCCCTATTTCAGCCTCGAGCACGACGATCCTCTGCCGGAGCGTTTCTCGCTCCAGCCGTTTTTCCTCTAGCCGATGGCGCAGAGCTTCCGAAGGTTTCGTCATGCTTCATGACATATCACCTTGGTCAGACGGTCGTCAAGCATCCCGCGCATGATAAAAGCCACGCCGCCGGATCGTTCGGTTTACAGCGTTTCGCGTCGAGTTTATGAAGGACCAGCGTGTTGATGAAGGTCGGATGGCCAAAACCGGCCGCCGGACAGACCGGCGCCGCCCACACCGGCGGCCGGCGCCGGATGTCAGGTTACCCTGCGGTCAACCCGACCTACGCCCCCCGCTCCAGCGTCAGTTCCTCCACCATCACCGGCATGCCGGCGGTCAGGCCGCCGTCGACCACTAGGTTGGCGCCGTTGACGAAGCCGGCCTCGTCGGCGGCCAGGAACGCGACCGCGGCGGCGATGTCCTCCGGCCGGCCGATCCGGCCCACCGGGTACCACCGGGCAAGCCGGTCGAAGATGCCGGGGTCCTTCTCGGCGCGGGCGGTCCAGGTCGGGTTGTCGGTGCGGATGCTGCCCGGGCTGACCATGTTGGTCCGCACGCCCTTCGGCCCGTACTCGCAGGCCAGCGACTGGGTCAGGCTGTAGAGCCCGGCCTTGGCCGCGCTGTAGGCCGGGTTGCCGAAATACATGATGCCGTTGACCGAGCCGATATTGACCACCGCGCCGCCGCCGGCCGCTGCCATGCGCGGCACGATCTCCCGGCACATCCGATAGGCGCCGCGCAGGGTGGCGTCGACCTCCCGGTCCCAGTCCTCCGGCGGGCATTCGTCCAGCGTCGCCTTGATCGTGTAGGAGACGTTGTTGACCAGCACATCGATCCGGCCGAACGCCGCGGCCGCGGCCTCGGCGGTATCCCTGACGGCGGCCGGGTCGTCGACGGACCCGACCAGCGTCTCCACCCGGCGGCCGGTCTCGCCGGCGATCCAGGCCGCGGCCTCGGCCAGTTCGGCCTGCAAGAGGTCGGTCACCAGCAGGTCCGCCCCCTCGGACGCCAGGCGGCGGGCGATCTCCTTGCCGATGCCCATGCCGGCGCCGGTGACGATGCCGGATTTTCCTTCGTAGCGCTTCATCGGCCCTGGTTCCCTCGGCTCTGCGCGGCGTCGAACGCGGCCACCGCCTCGGCCATGCGGCCGAGCGCCGCCAGGCGGAGATGGCCGTAGTTGTAGAAGGCGATCCCCTCGACCCCGTGGTCCGGCAGCCCGGCCGCCGCCGCGGCGCTCTCCGCCCCGTGGGCGAGATCGGGAAAGCCCGGCCGCAGGATCGCGGTCAGCCGCGCCTCCGGCCCCGACCGGCGGCGGACATCGGCGATGTCGGCCAGCACGCCCGCGGCGTCGGGCATATAGGCGGGGATCTCCAGCCCATCCGAAACGCGGGCCAAGCCGGCGAGATCGCTGCCCTCCAGCCAGCAGGCGGCGGTCGGGCGCTGGACCGTCGGGATCACGCGCAGGTCGGTTTCCCTGGGCAGGGCGGCGCGGACCTCCGCCACCAGGTCGGTCACCACTCGGCACCGCGAGCGGAACAACGCCGTCCAGTCCGGATCGCCCGCCAGGTCCGCCAGCAGCCACTGGCCCGCCATCTCCGCAGGGACGGCCCGGTCGGCGGCGATATGGGCCTCCAGGTCGCGCCGGGCGCGCCCGGCCAGTTTCGGCGCGTCCACGCCGTCCTTGCCCGCCTCGGCGACCGCCGCGTCGGAGAAGTCGAGCGCCAGCAGCGTCTCGGCCCAGGGGTCGAGCGGCACCATCGCGAATTCGTGGTGGAACCCGTGGGCGAACGGCAGCCAGCCCGGCGTCTCCAGCGCCAGCGCCGCCAGTTCGTGCCGGTCGGCCAGGTCGGCGCACAGGGCCACCACGTAGTCCCGCGCCGCCGGATGGGCGGGCGACAGGCTGTAGACATAGCCGTCGCCGAAGCAGTTGCGGGTGACGAGGTCGGGATGCCGCTCGCCCAGCGCCGTGTTGTGCAGGCAGACGGTCCAGCCGACCCGGGCGAGGTCCGGCGCGTCCTTGGCCAGCGCGTCGAAGGGATCGCCGGCCTCGGCGACCAGCGGGTTGACGATCGGCTTGACGGTGCCGTAGCGCTCCGGCCGCGCGGCGAAATAGACCGTGCCGTCGACCGGGAAATAGACCTTGCCCGACCGGCCGTGCGGGCGCAGGAACTTGCCGGCGTGATAGCTGGCGGCGAGGGTGACGGTGTCCAGCCCGGCATCCCGCGCCCGGCCGGCGACCGTCGCCACGCCGTCGTCGATCAGGTCCCAGGCATAGGTGTAGAGCCCGCGATAGGCCATGCGGCGGCGCCTCCCCTGCCCCGGTCAGCCGGCCGCGCCGGCCGCCTCGGCATCGTGCCAAACGCGACCGCCGACCACGAGGGCCGAGGGGACCAGCCGGCGGTCGGCGTCCATGGTCTCGCCCGCCGCGTCGGTGAAGACGCAGGCCTCCTCGCGCAGCTCCAGCACCGTGGCATCGCCGGGCGTGCCCGGGGCGAGCGTGCCGATCTCCGGCCGGCGGATCGCGGCGGCGGGGTTGTGGGTCGCGGCCCGGATCACATCCGGCAGCGGCATGCCCATGGCCAGGAACTTCGACAGCGTGTCGGCCAGGTCATAGGCCGGCCCGTCGACCGACAGCGCGTGCACGTCGGAGGAGATGGCGTCGGGCGGCAGGCCCTCGGCCAGGGCGGCGCGCCCGGCCTCGAAGCTGAACCCGCCCATGCCGTGGCCGATGTCGAACAGGATGCCGCGGGCGTGGGCCTCCTTGATCTCCTCGCGCAGCTTCTTGGCGCGGTCGATCGGGGCGTTCGGAAACGGCCGGAAGCAGTGGGTCAGGATGTCGCCGGGGCGCAGCCGGTCCAGCACCTCCCGCCGGGACGGCGGCGGGAAGTCGATATGCGCCATCACCGGCAGGTCGAGTTCGTCGGCCACCTCGATCGCGAGATCGAGCGGCGCCGCCCCGCTGGCCCCGCCGGCGACCCGCCCGACCCGGACCTTGATCCCGATCACCAGGTCCAGGTTGTCGCGGGCGATCCTCAGGCACTCCCGCGCGTCGAGCATGCGCAGGTCCTCGTTCTCCCCGACCATCACGGTCTTGGAGAAGCCGAAGATCCCGGCGAAGGAGATGTTGAGGAAGGCCAGCACCCGCAGGTCCGTGCCTTCCTGGATGAAGGCGCGCAGCCCGTGGAGCGTCCCCGGCCCCGCCGATCCAGCGTCGACGAAGGTCACGGTGCCGCTGCGCCGCGCGACCGGCTCCGCCTGCACCGACAGCGACGTGGCGCCCCAGTAGACATGGGTGTGCAGGTCGATCAGGCCGGGCGTGACGATCCGGCCGTCGACCCGGCGCACCTCCCGCGCGGTCGACGGGTCGATCGACGGCGCGACCGCCGCCACCTTGCCGTTGGCGAAGGCGACGTCCATCGTCCCGTCCAGGCCCTGCGCCGGGTCGATCACCCGGCCGCCGGCGAGGATCAGGTCGTGGCGAGGGACGGGGAAGGTGTCGGTCATTTGATGCTGCCCAGACTCATGCCGCGGATCAGGTAGCGCTGCAGCCAGGCGAAGACGATCGCCACCGGGACGGTGGCCAGCAGCGTCGCCGCCATGACGTGGTGCCATTCGATCTGGTACCGGCCGGCGACCAGGGAGAAGACCTGGACCGGCAGCGTATAGTTGTCGGACGTGCGCAGAAGGGTGAGCGCCAGGACGAACTCATTCCACGCGTTGATGAAGGTGAACAGCGCCGTCACCACCATCGCCGGCACCGCCAGCGGCAGGAAGATCCGGAGCAGGCTCTGCAGCCGCGTCGCGCCGTCGATCCAGGCCGCCTCCTCCAGGTCGACCGCGATCGTGTCGAAGTAATTCTGCAGCATCATGATCGTGAAGGCGAGGTTGAACGCACCATAGGTCACGACCAGCGGGTTCAGGCTGTCGACCACGCCCAGCGCCACCATCAGCCGGAACAGCCCCAGCACCAGCACCATCGGCGACACCATCTGGGTGATCAGCAGGAACTGGCGGTAGAGCCCCTTGCCGCCGAAACGGTAGCGCGACAGGGCGTAGGCCGCCGGGATGCCGATCACCAGCGCCAGGACGGTGGAGACGATCGCGACGTAGAGGCTGTTGACCAGCGCCTGCCCGAAACCCGTGGCGACCCACATGTCGGTGAAGTTCGACCAGACGAACCGGCTGGGCAGCCAGCGCGGCGGGAAGACGAACAGCTCGTCGCGCGGCTTGACCGCGGTGAAGAACATCACCGCGAACGGGAAGACGATCACCACCAGGAGCGGCGACAGCGCCAGCCAGCACAGGATGCTCTTGCGGATCCTAGCCATCGTCGGCCACCTCCTGGTCCGCCGCCCCGCTCTGGCCGCGCATCTGGAGCCGGGCATAGATCAGCGTGATGATGAACAGGATCGCGAACATCGCGAGCGAGATCGCCGACGCCTTGCCCAGCTGGCCGAACCGGAAGGCCGCCTTGTAGAGGTAGGTGACCAGGATGTCGGTGCCGTTGGCCGGCCCGCCCTCCGTCATCACCCAGATGATCGGGAAGGAATTGAAGACGTAGATGACGTTCAGCACGATCGCGATGTTGAGGAACGGCTTCAGCAGCGGCAGCGTGATCCGGGTGAACAGCTGCCAGCGCGTCGCGCCGTCGACCATCGCCGCCTCGTAGACGTCGCCGGGCATGGAGGCGAGGCCGCCCAGCAGGATGGTCGTGGTGAACGGGATCGAGACCAGGATGCCGATCAGGATCTGGACCGTGAACGCCAGCTCCGCCGTCGCCAGCCACTCCACCGGCTCCGCCATCAGGCCGAGGTCCATCAGCGTGGAGTTGAGCAGCCCCGACCGCCCGTTGAGCGCCCAGCGCCAGACCACCGCCGTCATGGTCAGCGAGACCGCCCAGGGCATCATCACGATGGTCCGGGCGATGCCGCGGCCGATGAAGTCCTCGTTCAGGATCAGCGCCACCGGCAGGCCGATCAGCAGCGCCCCGCCGACCACGCAGAAGGTCCAGATCAGCGTGCGCCAGAGCGAGGCGACGAACAGCGGATCCTCGACCAGCTCGCGGTAGTTGACCAGGCCATCGAAGCCGCGCAGCTGGCCGAACCGGCTGACCTCATGGACCGAGGTCCAGGCGAGATCGACGATCGGATAGCCGATGATGAAGACGGTCAGCGCCAGGCTGGGCAGGATCATCCACAGCGGCGCGGAGGTCAGGATCGCGGCGGGACGGCTGGGCCGCGCCCGGCGGCGGCCGGCCGCGGCGGCCGGTGCCGAGACGCGCGGCGGCGGCTGCGTGGGCGCCGCCCCGCCGCCGGAGGCGTCGCCCGGAGCCGGGGCGCGAGTGGGGGTGCTGTCCTGCATGCCGTGTCCGGCGATCCTGCCGCGAAAAGGGGAAAGAGACGGCGGCGGGGCCGATGCGCAGGCACCCCGCCGCCGGAGGACGACGATCCGTCCGGGGTCAGCGGCCCCGGATCTGGTTGATCTCCTCCGCCGCCTCGTTCAGCGCCTCGGCCGGCGCCGCCTGGTCGAGGTAGATCTGCTGCAGCGCGCGGATCGTCACGTCGGCCATCTCCTCCCAGTTCTCCACGGTCGGGGCGAACTTGGCGTAGGGCAGGCCGGCGGCGAACGCCTTCACGTCCGGATCGGTCTGGTAGTACTCCTCCTCGGCGACGTTCCGGGTCACCGGCAGGAAGCCCTCGCCCCGATCGAACCGGGACCGCCACTCATCCTGGTACATGAACTCGACGAAGTCCCAGGCCTCCTCCTTCACGTCGGAGGACGAGAACATCATCAGCGTGTCGGTGACGCCGTAGGTGGCCTGCCGCTCGCGCACCGGGAACGGCACGACCTCGTAGTTCATGTCGGGCGCCTCTTCCCGGACCTGCGGGATCAGCATCGGGAAGGTGAAGATCATCCCGACATTGCCCTGCTTGAACAGGTTGAAGACCTCCTCGCGGTTGTAGTTGGTCGGCGACGGCTGGGTCAGGCCTTCGTCGATCATCCGCTTGTAGAAGGTCGCCGCCTCGATCGCCTCGGGGCTGTCGAGACCGCTGGTGCCGTCCTCCTCGAAGATGTCGCCGCCGAAGGTCCACAGGGCGTAGTAGAAATAGGCGTCGGTCTCGATCTCCTTGCCCTGCATGCCGATGCCGAAGGCGCCGTCGATCTCGGAGATCTTCTCCGCCGCTTCATAGAGTTCGTCCCAGGTCGTCGGCACCTCGGCGCCGGCCTGCTCGAACAGGTCCTTGTTGACCATCATCGCCCGGGCGGACGCGGCGACCGGCAGGCCCATGATCTGGCCGTCGATCACCGACGGCTGCATGAAGGTGTCGATGAAGGTGCTTCGGAACTCGGGCGTCAGGTACTCGTCCAGCGGCTCCGCCACGTCCTGGGCGGCGAAGTCGAGAAGCCAGCGGGTGCCGATGATCGAAAGGTCGGGCGCGGTGCCGCCGGCGATGTCGGTGGTCAGCCGCTGGAGCAGCGTGTTCCACGGCACGACCTCGATCTGGATGTCGACATCCGGGTTCTCGGCCTCGTAGGCGGCCGCCACCTCCTGGAAGAACGGGCCGGTGAAGCCGGAATACTCGGCCACCGTGAAGCGGATCTCGGTCTGCGCGGCGGCGGTGCCGGCGGCGGCCAGGATCGCGGCGGCGGCCGTGCCGGCGGCGAGCGCCGACAGGCGTCGGGTAAGGGTGGTGGACATGGGTTGCAGTGCCTCCTCTTGTTCCTTTTGATGCCGCCGGCCCTTCCCGGGCAGCCATCGCCCGGGCCGGCGGTTCCCCCTCGATCGCCCGGCGCGGTGCGGCCGGGCGTGTCTCGCGCCGCCTGGGCCGCTAGAGCCGGCGGCCGGTCTCGGCATCGAACAGATGCGCCTCGTCAAGCCGGGGCGCGAGGCGCACCCGGTCCCCGGGCGCGAGCCGCACCCGTTCGTAGAAGGTCGCGCACAGCTCCATCCCCTCGCGCCGGTCGGCGCCCTCGGGCACGAAGATGACGACGGTCTCGGAGCCGGTGGGCTCGACCACCTCGACCTCCATCGGCAGGCCGTTCTCGGCCGGCGTCAGGTGCTCGGGCCGGACGCCCAGGACGATCGGCTGGCCCTCGCGCGCCTCGGCCCTGGCCGGGGCGTCGACGGTCAGGCCCTCCAACGGACCGCTGGACAGCCTCACCACCGGGCGGCCGTCCTTGATGGCATAGACGCCGTCCAGGAAGTTCATCGCCGGCGAGCCGATGAAGCCGGCGACGAAACGGTTGGCGGGACGGTCGTAGAGGTCGAGCGGCGCGCCGACCTGCTCCACATGCCCGCCCTGCATCACCACGATCCGGTCGGCCATGGTCATCGCCTCGATCTGGTCGTGGGTGACGTAGATCGCCGTCGTCTGGAGCCGCTGGTGCAGCGCCTTGATCTCCGTGCGCATCTGGACGCGCAGCTTGGCGTCCAGGTTCGACAGCGGCTCGTCGAACAGGAACACCCGCGGGTCGCGCACGATCGCGCGCCCCATGGCGACGCGCTGGCGCTGGCCGCCCGAGAGCTGGCGCGGGAACCGCTTCAGGAAGCCCTCGATCCCCAGGATGCCGGAGGCGCGGCCGACCTGCTCCTCCATCGCCGGGTCGGCCACCCCGCGCAGCCGCAGGGAGAAGGAGAGGTTGTCGAACACGCTCATGTGCGGATAGAGCGCGTAGTTCTGGAACACCATGGCGATGTCGCGCCGGCGCACCGGCACGTCGTTGACCACCTGGTCGCCGATCGCGATCTCGCCGTCGGTGATCTCCTCCAGCCCCGCCACCATGCGCAGGAGGGTCGACTTGCCGCAGCCCGAGGGACCGACCAGGGCGACGAACTCGCGGTCCTCGATCGTCAGGTCGACGCCGTGAATCACCTCCACGGGACCGTAGGACTTGCGAACGCTCCTGAGATCGACCGACGCCATAGACCCGCTGCCGCCTCCACCTGCCGCTGTCCGAAGTGATGCCTATCTTGCGAACCGGCGCGCGCGCTTGGCGAATGCGAATTTCGGATGGAGTCATGCCGGCGCGGCATGGTGGACCGCGGATCGCTCATCCGCCCAGCAGCGGATCCTCGCAGTTCTCGACGATCGCCCACAGCTCGTCCATACCCTGACCGACCGGCTGCAGGCCATAGGCGATGCCGGCGACGGAATGCGCGCGCACCTCGGTGGTGTCGTCGTCGATAGCGCGGAATTCGACCAGGACATGCGGGTTGGCGCCGGCCAGGACCTTGTATTCGCCGGTCCGCAGCTCGTCATAGACCACGACCGAATCCTGCACGTCCGCGAGGCGCGGGCGGTCCGGGCTGCGGGCGAAGCAGCGCAGCATGCCCTGGTAGTTCCGCGCGAACTGGCCCTCGCGATATTCCGCCGGATCGGCCTTCAGCTCGCCTTCCGGCTGGGGAATGGCGCAGCCCGCGACAAGGGCGGCGAGCGCGATCAGGCTGATTGTGGCAGCGCGCATCGGTGGGGGGCGCATGACGGCACCTTTCCTGTCGAGGACGTCGGAAGCTGCCGTATCAACGCCTGCAATGCGGCGCCCGTTCGACACGGGCGGGACGATTGTGTGTGGGCTGGAGGCATCCACACGAAAGATCCCCGTCCTCCTGGCGAACGCCAGGACCTCGACGGCGGGAGCATGTTCGGCGGTACTCCGTCCGCGCACCACCCCTCGAGGTCCCGGATCGGCCCTGGCGGGCCGTCCGGGATGACGGGTCATGGTTGTGGCGGTCGCGCGGGGGCGACCGACCGGTTCAAGCCGGCGCGTTCTGGTGGATGTCGCGCTGGAGGTCGGCCATCGGGTGCCGCTCCGCCCGCTCCAGCGCCATGCCGTCGCTGTCGAAGAGGTGGCTGGTCGACGCGTTCAGGCCGATCGACACCTTGTCCCCCGCACGGACCCGGCTCTCGCCGTGGGCCTGGAGGGTGATCATCTGCTCGCCCGGCACGCGGACATAGGCATAGGTCTCGCCGCCCAGCCGCTCGACCACGAACACCTCGCCCGGCACCTGGGCGTCGCCGCCGCCGCCTTCCTCCATGTGCTCGGGCCGGACGCCGTAGGTCACCCTGTCGCCCACGCGGACCCGGTTCGCGGCGACCGGCACGGTGATCCGCCCGCCGCCCGGCAGCTCGACCGTGGCGGAGGTCTTGGTCACCTCGACGGCCTCGCACTCGATGAAGTTCATCTTCGGCGAGCCGATGAACCCCGCGACGAACAGGTTGCGCGGGTGGTGATAGAGCTCCAGCGGACTGCCCACCTGCTCGACGATGCCGGCGTTCAGCACGACGATCTTGTCGGCCAGGGTCATCGCCTCGACCTGGTCGTGGGTCACGTAGACCATGGTCGCGTTCAGGTCGTTGTGCAGCTTGGCGATCTCGATCCGCATCTGGACCCGCAGCGCGGCGTCCAGGTTCGACAGGGGCTCGTCGAACAGGAACACCTTGGGGTCGCGCACGATGGCGCGGCCGATCGCGACCCGCTGGCGCTGGCCGCCCGAGAGCTCCTTCGGCTTGCGGGCCAGCAGGTGGTCGAGCTGCAGGATGCGCGCGGCCTCCCGCACCTTGCCTTCGATCGTCTCCCGGCTCTCCTTCGCCAGCTTCAGGCCGAACGCCATGTTCTCGTACACGGTCATGTGCGGGTAGAGGGCGTAGGACTGGAACACCATGGCGATTCCGCGCTGGGCCGGCGGCAGGTCGTTGACTACCTGGCCGTCGATCAGCAGGTCGCCGGAGGTGATGTCCTCCAGCCCCGCGATCAGTCGCAGCAGGGTCGACTTGCCACAGCCCGAGGGGCCCACGAAGACGACGAACTCGTTGTCGTTGATCTGCAGGTCGACGCCCTTGATGATCTCGATCTCGCCGAAGGCCTTGCGCACCTGCTGCAGGACGACTTGAGCCATATCACGCTACTCCCGGGCTGGGGCGGACCGCCGTGGCGGCGGATGTCTGGGCCCGAGCGGCCCGCCCGATCTTGTTTTCAGGTTCTCTCGCAAATCCCGTCGGATCAACCCTTCACCGCGCCGGCGGTCAGGCCGGAGACGATCTTGCGCTGGAAGATCAGCACCAGGACGATCAGCGGAACCGTGACGATCACCGAAGCCGCCATGATGTTGCCCCAGGGCAACTCGAACTGGCTGGCGCCGGTGATCAGCGCGATCGCGACCGGCACCGTCCGGGTGGTGTCGCTCAGGGTGAAGGTCAGGGCAAACAGGAACTCGTTCCACGCCTGGATGAAGGCCAGCAGGCCGGTGGTGGCGAGCGCCGGCCCCATCAGCGGCATGAACACCTGCGTGATCGTCTGCCACGGGCTGGCGCCGTCGACGATCGCCGCCTCCTCCAGCTCCTTCGGCAGCTCGCGCATGAAGGTGGTCAGCACCCAGACCGTGAACGGCAGGGTCATGATCAGGTAGCTGAGGACCAGGCCGGCGAGGTTGTTGTAGAGGTTGAGCGCTCGGATCAGCTCGAACAGCCCCGACAGCACCGCGACCTGCGGGAACATCGAGACGCCGAGCACGACCAGCAGGATCGTCGACCGGCCGCGGAAGTAGATCCGGCCCAGCGCATAGGAGGCCGTCACCGCCAGGAACAGCGAGATCACGACGGTGAAGAAGGACACGATCACCGAGTTCAGGATGTTCTGCTCGAACGGCGCGCCTTGGAACACCGCGACATAGTTGTCCCAGGCCGGGTCCGGCGGCACGAAGTCGACCTGGAACAGCGCCGAGCCGGACTTCAGCGACGACACGATGGCCCAGTAGAACGGGAACACCGTGTAGAAGATCATGATCGCGACCAGGACATAGAAGATCGTGCGCCACAGCCGCTTCTGCATTTTGGGGGTCATGGCTCAACGCTCCGAGAAGTTGACGCGGCCCAGCGCGATGTAGGTCACGGTGAACGCGGCGATGATCAGGAACAGCATCGTCGATGCCGCCGATCCGTAGCCGACGTTCTGGAAGTCCACTAATTGTTGTCGGGCAAAGACCGACATCATCATGGTGTCGCGACTGTTCGAGGTCAGCACATAGACCAGGTCGAACATCCTGAGCGCGTCGAGCGATCGGAAGATCACCGCGACCATCAGGGCCGGACGGATCAGCGGCAGCGTGACCTTGAGGAAGGTGCGCACCGGATGGATGCCATCGACCTTGGCGGCCTCGTAGATCTCCCCCGGAAGCAGCTGCAGCGCCGCGAGGATCAGGAGCGCCATGAAGGGCGTCGTCTTCCAGACGTCCACCGCGATGACCGAGGGCAGCGCCAGCGCCGAATCCGCGGTCCAGGCGAGCCGGGTCTCGATCACGCCGAGGCCCAGCAGCATCTCGTTGATCACGCCGTACTGGTCGTTGAGCATCCAGCCCCACATCTGGGCCGAGACGACCGTCGGGATCGCCCAGGGAATCAGGACCGCGGCGCGCAGGATGCCGCGACCGGGGATGTGGGCGTTGAGCGTCAGCGCCACGGCGACGCCCAGCACGACCTCCAGGGCGACCGAAAAGACGCTGAAGACCAGGGTGTTCCAGACCGACCGCCACCACAGTCCGTCGACCAGGACGCCCTGCCAGCTGAACACCTGGCTGCGGTCGACCTCGCCGGCATAGGGCTCGCCCGTGTCGAGATCGATGAACTGCCGCGCATCCGGCTGCCAGACCAGGGCGGCGTTGTCCGGCTCCCAGAAGACGAAGTAGCCGCCCAGCTCCTCGTCGAAGTCGTTCAGGTTGGGGCCGTAGAAAAGGTAGTTCTGGAAGCCGACGAAGTTGTCCTCGGATCCGGCGGTCAGCGTGGCGTCGGTGAAGCTGAAGATGAACGTGCGGAGAAGCGGCCACCCCGCGACCAGGGTGAGCACGATCAGCATCGGGGCCAGGAAGATCCACGCCGACCGGACGCGCTGGCGAGTGAGTTGCGACGCGCGAACGGTCATGAGCCTAGGTCCTCGTTGTCATTGGCGCACCCTCCGGCCGATCACGGACGCAGCCCGCCGCGGCGGCCGTCCATGAACGACGGGCGCGTCGAGGGGGAAGCCGGTATCGCCGGTGCGCATCTGTTCGGGACGTCCTGCAACACGGCCGTCAGCCGCGTTGCGGGCCGACGGGCCGGCCGCGGACCCGGGCGCCGCCCGGGCACGGGCCGGCCTCGCCGGTCGCCGCTACCAGCGGCCGCCGCGGCTCATGCGAATCAGCTCGCTCTCGAGTTCGGCGAGGTTGGTCGCCGCGTCGCCATCGCCCGACAGGGTGGCGTGGACAGCATTCCAGAACGCGTTGGACACCTCGTTGTACTTGGCGCCGGTCACGCCCGAGGGGCGGGCCACCGCGTTGACGAAGGTGTCGTAGAGATCCCCGAAGAACGGGCTGGCCTCCAGCACCTCCTCGTCCTCGTAGAGGCTCTCGATCGTCGGATTGTAGGAACCGACGATGGCGCGGCGCTTCTGCTCCTGCTCGCTGGTCAGGTAGGCCACGAGGTCGGCGGCCACCTCAGGGTTGTCGGAGTAGCGCGAGACGGCCAGCTGCCAGCCGCCGAGCGTGCCGGTGTGCTTGCCGTCCTCGCCGCCCCGCGGCAGCGCCGCGACGCCGATGATGCCGTTGACGGGGCTGTCCTCGCTGTTGCCCAGCGCCCAGGCGTACGGCCAGTTGCGCATGAAGGCGGCGTTGCCCGACTGGAAGACGCCGCGCGCCTCCTCCTCGGCGTAGTTCAGCACGCCCTCCGGCGAGATGGTGCCGACCCACGACGCGGCGAGATCGATCGCCTCGGCGGCCTCCGGGTTGTTGACGGTGATCGAGCCGTCGTCGGCGACGATGGTGCCGCCGTTGTAGCTGTCGATCCACTCCAGAGCGTCGCAGGTCAGGCCCTCATAGGCGCGGCCCTGCCAGACGAAGCCCCAGAAGCGCTCGTTGCCCGCCTCGCGCTCGCCGTCCTGGATCGTCTGCGCCGCCTCGGTCAGCTCGGTCCAGGTGGTCGGCACCTCGAGGCCGTACTTCTCCAGAAGATCGGTGCGGTAGTAGAGGATGCCGGCGTCCGTGAACCACGGCATCGCCTTCAGCTCGCCGTCGATCGTGTTGTTCTCGACGATCGGCTGGAAGTGCTGGTCGACCTGCTCCTGCGCGATGTGCTGGCTGAGGTCGACGAAGTGGCTGCCCAGGATGCCGGGCCAGATCACGTCGATCTGGAACACGTCGATGTCGCCGGCCTCGGCGCTGAGGATCTGCTGGTAGAGGGCCAGCCGCTCGGTCGTCGAGTTCGGCGTCGACACGATCTCGACCGTGTTGCCGGTCTCTTCGGCCCAGGCACTGGCCCCGGTTTCGCACAATTCCAGCTCGATGCCGACGGCACCGCAGGAAATCGAGATGGTGACGCCCTGCGCCTGGGCCGGCGCGGCGGCGCTGATCGCCAGTCCCGCGGTGCCGGCGAGCGCCAGAGCGGTGAGGGTCTTGTTCACTTGGGACCTCCCTGGTGGGTCTCTGGAAACTTGGCATTCGGTTTCGGGGGAGGACGGCGTGGGGGTGGTCCGGTCCACCTTCTTGGGTTGTCTGCCAAATCCTCTTTCGCCGTTGAGCCTAGTCAGCATCGAAACGAATGGCAAGGCTGGGGGGCCGGAAATGCCACGATGCCCCCTTTCGAAGGATTTTTGAGATTTGTCATATCTTTCGACGCGTTACGGGGCCGGCGCGCATCCGGCCCTATGACGGAGGTCTGCGATGGTCAATTGACAATCATTCTCATTTGCGTAGACTGAGGTCCATCGGTCGTCGACGACGGCGTCCGACCAAGGCCCTGCTCCACCTGACCGGACCTGGCGAGCGACCATGCATATCTGCATCTGCAACGCCCTGAGCGACCGGCGCATCCGCCAGGAAATCGCCGCGGGCGCCCGCTCCGCCGGAGAGATCTACGGCCGCTGCGGGGTCGTCCCGCAATGCGGCAAATGCGTGCCCCATGTGCGGGAGATGGTGCGCGGCGGCCAGGCCGAGGCCGCGCCCGCCACCCTTGCGGCCCTCGCGGCGGAATAGCCCGAGGGCGAGGCATCTGCCGGGCCGCCGTATCAGATTCCAATGATCGAGGGTCGTCCTGGCGAACGCCAGGACCTCGACGGCATGGGCTCCCACCGCCCATTCGGCGGGGTCTTGAGTCCCAACCGCCGGTGCCCCTGCCCGTCGAGGTCCCGGATCGCGACCTTGCGGCCGCGTCCGGAATGACCGGGATAGGATGAATGGCGGCGCCAACGGCGCTTCTCCTTCCGCTCCCCGCCGTGGACAGACGCGGCGGTTCGACGGTAAGCATGTCGGGACCATGCCGCCCCCTGCCCCGAGCGCCGCGCCCGGAGGAGCCGTCCCCATGACCGCCCCACGTTCGGATCTTCCGGCCCAGAATCCCCCCCCGTCCGCCGCGACGGACGCCGCGCTGGCCGCGCGCATCCTGATCGAGACCGAATCGGTGCTGTGCCGGCCGGACGCGCCGTTCACCTTCACCTCGGGCCGAATCAGTCCGGTCTATGTCGATGTGCGCCGGCTGATCGCCTTCCCCCGCGCCCGGGCCCGGCTGATGGCGATGGCGGAGGACCTGCTGGTGCACACCGCCGGGGCCGAGGCCTTCGACGTGGTCGCGGGCGGCGAGACGGCGGGCATCCCCTATGCCGCCTTCCTGGCCGAGCGGCTGGGCCTGCCGATGTGCTACGTCCGCAAGAAGCCGAAGGGCTTCGGCCGCGACGCCCGGATCGAGGGCAACCTGAGGGCGGGCCAGCGCGCCCTCCTGGTCGAGGACCTGGCGACCGACGGCGGCTCCAAGCTGTCCTTCGTCGAGGCGCTGCGCGAGGCGGGTGCGGAGGTCGCGCACTGCTTCGTGGTGTTCCACTACGGCATCTTTCCGGAGAGCGTGGAAAGCCTTGCCGCCGCCGGCGTGCAGCTGCACGCGCTCGCCACCTGGCGCGACGTGATCGAGGAGATCGACCGCGCCGGCTATTTCCCGTCCGAGCAGCTGGACGAAGTGCGCAGCTTCCTGATCGACCCCAAGGGCTGGTCGGAAACCCGCGGCGGGACGTGACGCGGCGGCCACGCGCCCTATTCTCCAGAGGATGCCCCGCCTGATCCTCTCCCGCCTGCTGCAGTCCGGCCTGGTGCTGGCGGGGATGAGCTTTGTGCTCTACGGCCTGATCGGGCTGATGCCGGGCGATCCGATCGACCTGATGGTCTCCGCCAATCCGGAGCTGACGCCGGCCGATGCGGAGCGGCTGAAGGCGCTCTACGGCCTCGACCGGCCGATCGTCGAACGGTGGTTCGCCTGGGCCGGCGCGGCGCTGGAGGGCGATTTCGGCTACAGCCGGATTCACGCCCGGCCGGTGATGGAGGTCCTGCTGCCGCGGCTGGGCGAGACGCTGGTGCTGCTCGGCCTCGCCTTCGCGCTGGCGCTGGCGATCGCCCTGCCGGTCGGCATCTTCGCCGCCGTGCGGCCCTACGGCCCGGCCGACACGGCGATCAACCTCGCCTGCTTCGCCGGCATCTCGGTGCCGCCGTTCTGGCTGGCCCTGCTGCTGATCATGCTGTTCGCGGTGACCCTGGGCTGGCTGCCGGCCGGCGGCGCGGCGACGCCCGGCGACGGCGGTCTGGCCGACCGGGCGGTGCATCTGGTGCTGCCCGTGCTGGCCCTGACGGTCGCCAGCGTCGGCGGCTATACCCGCTACGTCCGCGCCGCGATGATGGCGGAGCTGAGCCAGGACTACATCCGCACCGCCCGGGCCAAGGGGGTGTCGGCGCGCCGTGTCCTGACCGGCCACGCCCTGCGCAACGCCCTCCTGCCGGTGGTGACCATCGTCGCGCTCGATGTCGGCACCCTGTTCTCCGGCGCGTTGATCACCGAGACGATGTTCGCGCGGCCGGGCATGGGCAAGACGATCTACGATGCGATCCTGGGCAACGACTACAATCTGGCGCTGGTCGCGCTGCTGCTGGCGACCGCGCTGGTGCTGGTCGCCAACCTGCTAGCCGACATCGCCTATGCGGCGCTCGACCCGCGGGTCACCTTCGGGCGGGAGCGGGTATGACCGCGCCGGGCGACCAGGCCGCGCTGCCCGTCCTCGCCCGGCACCGCGGGCTGTCGCCGGGGCGGCTGCGGCTGCGGCGGTTCCTGGCGCACCGGGCGGCGGTGGTGAGCGCGGGCGTGCTGGTGCTCCTGATCCTGCTCGCCGCCGCCGCGCCCTGGATCGAGGCGCTCTACGGCCGGGAGGCGACGGCGGTGAACCTGCTGGCCCGCGCGCAGGGGCCCTCGGCGGCGCACTGGCTGGGGACGGACGAGCTCGGCCGCGACCTGTTCCTGCGGCTGCTCCATGGCGGCCGGGTGTCGCTGACGGTCGGGCTCGTGGCGGCGCTGGGCGCGGCGGCGATCGGCACGGCGCTGGGGCTGGCCGCGGGATTCGCCGGCGGGCGGACCGACGCCGTGCTGATGCGCCTGACCGATGCGGTGATCGCCCTGCCCCTGCTGCCGTTCCTGATCGTGGTGGCGGCGCTGGACCCGGCGAAGCTCGGCCTGCCCCAGGTCTTCGTCGCCGGAGAGCAGGCGAGCCTGTGGCGGATCGCCGCCATCGTGGCCCTGTTCGGCTGGCCCGGCGTGGCGCGGCTGGTGCGCGGTACGACCTTGAGCGTCCGGCGCCGCGACTTTGTGCTGGGGGCGAGGGCGATGGGCGCCGGGCCGTTCCGAATCGCGCTGACCCACGTGCTGCCCAACGCCGTCTCACCGATCCTGGTCGCGACGACGCTGTCGGTCGGCAACATCATCCTCCTGGAATCGGTGCTCAGCTTCCTCGGGCTCGGCGTCCAGCCGCCGGTGCCGAGCTGGGGCAACATGCTGTCGGGCGCCCAGGACACGATCTGGTCGGCGCCGCACCTGGCGATCTGGCCGGGCCTGGCGATCTTCGTCACGGTGATCGCGTTCAACTTCCTCGGCGACGGGCTGCAGGACGCGCTGGACCCGCGATCCATGCCGCGGGCGATGCCGCGCGGCTGAGCCGCTCGCCGGCTGTCCGCCGGACCGGCATCCCACTCGTTTGGCCGGGCCGCTTGCGTCTGCGCGCCCACCGCGCTTCACTCCCGCGCCGTATCGCCGCCCGGAGTCCCGAGACCCGTGACCGCCGCCCAAGACCGACGCATGGGCGCGGCCAGGATGGCCCTGACCGTCTTCCTGCCGTTCGCCTTCGGTTTCTTCCTGAGCTACCTCTACCGCACCGTGAACGCGGTGCTGGCCGACGACCTGGCGGCCGCGGCCGGGGTCGACGCGGCCGGGCTGGGCCTCCTGACCAGCGCCTATTTCGTCAGCTTCGCCGCCTTCCAGATCCCGCTCGGCCTGCTGCTCGACCGCTTCGGCCCGCGGCGGGTGGAGGCGGCGCTGCTGGTGGTGGCGGCGCTGGGAGCGCTCCTGTTCTCGCTGGCCGACGGCCTGGGCACGATGACCGCGGCGCGCATGGTGATCGGCCTGGGCGTCTCCGCCTGCCTGATGGGCGCGTTCAAGAACACGGTGATGTGGTGGCCGAAGGAGCGGCTGCCGCTGATCAACGGGCTGATCCTGGCCTGCGGCGGGCTCGGCGCGCTGGTCGCGGCCAAGCCGGTGGTGTTCCTGCTGGAGTTTACCGACTGGCGCGGGGTGTTCCAGGTGCTGGCGGCGCTGACCCTGGCGGCCGCGGCCTGGCTCTGGTTCGCGGTGCCGGAGCCGCGGCAGGCCGACAGAGGCCGGACCGAGGGCCTGAGGGACCAGCTGGTCGGCCTTGGCCAGGTCTACCGCAGCGCCTTTTTCCTCCGGGTCGCGCCGATGACGGTGATGGTCCAGGCCTCGCAGATGGCCTATCAGGGCCTGTGGACCGCGCCCTGGCTGGCGGAGGTCGACGGCTTCGACCGGAATGCCGTCGCCGGGATGCTGCAGGCGATGGCGATCGCCATGGTGCTCGGCTTCGTGCTGATCGGCGCCGCGGCGGAGCGGCTGGCCCGCCGCGGCGTCCGGCCCCTGGCGGTGGCTGCGGGCCTGACCTTCGGGCTGCTGGTGGTGGAGGCTCTGCTGCTGGTGCCGGGCCTTTCGGTGCCGTGGGTGCTGTGGCCGCTGTTCAGTTTCCTGGCGACCGGCTCGATCCTCGGCTATGCGATGGTGACCCAGGCGTTCCCGCCGGAGATGGCGGGCCGGGCCAACACCGCGTTGAACCTGATCGGCTTCACCGCCGCGTTCCTGGCGCAGGCGGGCCTGGGCGTGGTGGTCGACGCGGTGGCGGGGGCGACCGGCGACCCGGCGCTGGGCCACCGGGCGGCGCTGGCGCTGATCCTGGCGCTGACGACGCTGAGCTGGCTGTGGTTGGTCCGCCCCGGGCCGGACCGGGTGCTGGTCGAGCGGCCGCGCCCGGCTCCTCAGTAGTCCATCAGGCCGGGCAGCCAGAGCGCCAGCGCCGGGATCGCGATCAGGATGGCCAGCCGCAGGATGTCGGCCGCGATGAACGGCAGGATGCCGCGGATCACCTGGATCAGCCGCAGGTCCCTGGCGATGCCCTGGATGATGAACAGGTTGAGCCCGACCGGCGGCGTGATCAGCCCCAGCTCGACCACGGTCACCAGGAGGATGCCGAACCAGATCGGATCGAAGCCCAGCGCCGTCACCAGAGGAAAGATGAACGGCACGGTCAGGAGGATCATGCTCAGGCTGTCCATGAAGCAGCCGAGCACGATGTAGAACACCATGATCAGGACCAGCACCAGATATCGGTTCCAGCCCAGCCCCTCGAAGAAGCCGACGATCGCTTGCGGCAGCCCGCTGGTCTCGATGAAGAAGTTGAAGATGCCGGCGCCGATCAGGATCAGGAAGATCATGCCCGTGGTCGCCGCGGTCTCCGCCATGATGCCCAGCATCACCGGCCGGTTCAGCCGCCGGCGGAAGGCGGCGAAGGCGAAGGCGCCGAAGGCTCCGACCGCCGCCGCCTCGGTCGGCGAGAACAGGCCGGTGTAGATCCCGCCGATCACCACGACGAACAGCAGGGCGACCGCCCAGACCTCGCGCAGCACCCGCCAGCGTTCGCGGGCGCCCAGCCGCTCTCCGGCGGGGCCCAGGCTGGGGTCCCGCGCCACCTGGACCCGGATCGACAGCATGTAGAGCGCCGTGCCGAGCAGCCCCGGCAGCAGCGCAGCCATGAACAGGGCGCCAATCGACTGCTCGGTCATCAGGGCGTAGATCACCAGGATGATCGACGGCGGGATCAGCACGCCCAGCGTCCCGCCCGCGGCGATCGAGGCGCTCGCGAGGCGGTCGTCGTAGCCGCGCCGGCGCATCTCCGGCAGGGCCACCCGCCCCATCGTGGCGACGGTGGCGAGCGAGGAGCCGCAGATCGCCCCGAACCCGGCGCACGCCCCGACCGTCGCCATGGCGAGACCGCCGCGCCGGTGGCCGAGGAAGGCGTAGACGGCCTCGTAGAGCGCGCGGCTCAACCCCGCATGGGCGGCGAAGATGCCCATCAGGATGAACAGCGGCACAACCGACAGGCTGTAGGGAAAGACCGATTCGAACGGCGCGGTGCCCAGCACGAACTCGGTCCCGCGCCAGCCGTTCAGCAGCCAGTAGCCGCCGGCGCCGACCAGCGCCATCGCGATGCCCACCGGCACCCGGGCCAGGATCAGCGCCAGGGTCGCGGCGAAGCCGGCGATGCCGATCAGGGGGTCCGGCATGGCATTCGCGGGCCTATTCGTAGGGTTCCAGATCGGGGCCGCGCGGCGGCGCCGGGTGCCGGCCGGTGACGATTGCCGCGCCCTCGGCCAGGGCGATCACCACGGTCGCCAGCACTGCCAGCGCGCACCCGGCCAAGAGCGGCGTCCAGTAGAGCGCGATCGGGAGGCCCAGCGTCTGCGAGGTGTCGCCGTAGCCGATCTGACGCATCGCGGTCTGCCAGCCATAGCGCCCGATCGCGGCCATCACGACGGCGCCGGCCAGCGCCGCGACGAGCTTGAAGACCGCCAGCCCGCGCGGTGGCAGCCGGTCGGTCGCGAGGTCGACCGAGACATGCGCCGCGACCATGAAGGCATAGGGGATCGCCGTGAACGCGGCGGTCACCACGCACAGTTGCATCAGGTCGACCGTGCCCAGCACTGCCACGCCGACCGTGCCGCGCAGCACGATGTCGACGACCGTCAGCACCGTGGCGGCGAACAGGAAGCAGGCGCCCGCCAGCGCCACCCAGCGGGTGACCGCCTCGACCGTCCGGTAGAGCGTGGCGAGACCGGTCATGGGCGGAGCGGCACGATGCTCCCTCCCCATCGCAAGGTGGGGAGGTGATCCGGCCGCAGGCCGGATCGGAGGGGCCGGCCGGCGCCAGCCGGCCGGAAGGCGGCCTTGCTTGCCCCGGCCTTGCTTCCAGCGGTCCCGCTTCCCGCGACGCTGGCGCGCCGCGGCCCCTCCAGCCCGACTATCGGTCGGGCCACCTCCGCGTCGCGACGCGACGGGGAGGGAGAAGCGGCTCGCGTCATTGCGCGGAATACTCCGCGACCAGTTCCTGCGCCCGGGCGTAGAGCTCGCGGGCGTCGTCGATGCCCTCCGCCTCCATTTGGGCGAGCCAGTCCTCGATCATCGGCTGCAGGGCCTCGCGCCAGCGCTCCCGCTCCCTGTCGGTCAGCTGGGCGATGGCGTTGCCGCGCTCCTCCGCCGCGGCGAGACCGGGGGCGTCCCAGGCGTCCCACCAGTCGCCGAACCGGGCCACCAGGCTGTCGCCCGACATGTCGTCGATCACCGCGCGCACGTCCTCCGGCAGGCCGTCATAGGTGCCGCGGTTCATCACGAAGTAGAAGCAGGTGGTGTAGGCGCCGGCGGCGAGGTGGTAGTCGAGCACCTCGGCCAGCCGGAACGAGGCGACCGGGTCCCACGGGAAGACGGTGCCGTCGATCGCGCCGCGCTGCAGGTTCTCGTAGACCTGCCCCGGCGGCAGCCCGACCGGCGTCGCGCCGAGGAATTCGAGCATCGAGCTGATCGCCGGGCTGGGCGTGCGGATCCGCAGACCCTCCATGTCCTCCATGGTCTCGACCGGTCGCTCCCGGGTGTGGATCAGCCCGCCGTTGTGGCAGTGCAGCGCCAGCGGCACGACCTCGGCATACTCCTCCTGGAACGCCGCGTTCTCGCTGTACAGGGTCCAGAGGGTCCGCGAGGCGACGCCCGCATCCTCGGTCAGGAATGGCAGGTCCATGATCGAGGTGCGCGGGAACCGGCCGCGCGGGATGCCGGCGAGGCCGTGGGCGATGTCGGTCACGCCGGCAACGACCTGGTCGTATTGCTGCGCCACGTTGCCCAGCGCCGCGGTGCCGGGGAAGATCTCGACGGCGACGCGGCCGTCGGTGCGCTCCTCCAGCTCGCGTGCCCAGGGCTCGATGAAATCGGTATGGATGCCGTGGACCGGCGGCAGGAAATGGCTGAGCGTGAGCTCGATCTCCTGCGCGGCGGCCGACCCGGCGGCGCCCGCCAGCCCGACGGCGGCGGCGGCCAGCGCCAGGGTCTTCACGTGCGGCATGGTCATGTGCGGTTCCTCCCCTTGTCGACGATCGCGGATGCGACGGCCTGCGGCCCTTCAACGGGCCTTTGCGGGAAGCTTAGCGAAATCCTGAGCGGGGGGATACCGGAGGCGGCTTGGCACTGCCACGCCATCAGCAGGCGGCAACCAGGGCCAACACGACGGCCGAGCCCAGCGGCGTGACCTCCATGTCGGCCGAGAAGGTGAGGATGGTGGAGACAACGGTCGACTGCGGTGGCGACGGGCCTGATGAGGACCGGTCAGCGGGCTTCCGGCCGCCCCGCCGCGCCACAGCCATGCGGGACAGGACGCCACCCCGCGGGTCAGCGCTGGGTTCATCCGTCGTCTTCGCGGGGAAGCGGCAGGGCGGCGAGGTGAAGTTCGCGCAGCAGCCGGACGGTCGGCCGCACCGCGAAGCATATCGAGCCCAACAGAAACAGCCAGGTACCGTCCACCACCAGCTTGGGATAGAAGAACAGAATACTGCCGATCACGAAGGTCATTGCCGTCGTGAAGTCGACGGCCGTGTAGATTCTTTCGTACCGGCTGTAGATCCGCCGATGATGCGGGGTTGCGGTAAAGCGCTCCGGCTTGAACATCGCCGCCGTCGTCCTCAGGCTCCGAATCGTCGGCGGCGGAGGATGCGGGAGCACGGGCGGCGGTTCAACCTCGTGGCACGACCGCGCTCACGCCGCCCGGGCGACGCCCACCCGCTCATGGACCCGGGGCATCACCTCCTCCGCCGCGCGGCGCATCGAGGCCAGCACCAGGGCACGGTCCATCAGGCCGAAATTGTGCAGCATCATGACGTGCCGGGCGCCCATCTCGTAGAGCCGGACCAGCTTGTCGGTCACCGTGTCGACGCCGCCCATCAGGCTGAGGCCGCTCGCCAGAATGTCGTCGTAGCTCTGGCGCTTGGCGTAGAGCCGGCTTTCGACGTAGCGGTCGAACGGCGTCTCGGCATCGCGCCGGGCCGTGGCGTCGTCGGTGGCGACATGGGTGTGCAGCGCGATCTGGACGTCGTCCTCCTGCGGCGCCATGCCGCCGGCCGCCTGGCCGCGACGGTATTCGGAGATCAGCTCCGCGATCTCCTCGAACCGGTCGACCGAGGCATAGGGCACGAAGACGATCTTCTGCCCCTTCCGGCCGACATGATAGGCCGCCTCCTTTCGCAGGATCGCGACGTGGATCGGCGGGGTCGGCTGCTGCACCGGCAGGACGTTGAGCGCCACGTCCTCGACCGTCACGTAGGTGCCGCGAAAAGTCACCCGCTCGCCGGCGAGCGCGCGGGTCACCACCTCCAGCCCTTCGTCGAAGCGGTCGCGCTTCTCCGCCCCGTCGATCCGATAGCCCTCGAACTCGTGGCGGAGATAGCCGGAGCCGACGCCCAGCACCAGCCGGCCGCCCGACAGCACGTCGACCATGGCGTAGCTCTCCGCCACGCTCAGCGGGTGGTGGAAGGTCAGGATCGAGATCGCCGACCCGAGCCGCAGGCGCCGGGTGCGCTGGGCCAGGCTCGACAGCATCACCGCCGGATTGGGCACCACGCCGTATTCGTGGAAGTGATGCTCTGCGACGAAGAAGGTGTCGTAGCCAAGCGCGTCCGCCAGTTCCGCCTGCTCGATCACCTGGCCGTAAAGCCCCTCCACCGTACGGGATTCGGACGGATAGTGGTCCTGTACCGAGAAGATCGAATAGCGCATCGGCGCCGCCGCAGGGTCCTGTCGGTCGGCCATCGTCGTTCCCCCTCTTCCGCCAGTCTTCCGCCGGCGACGGCCGCTCTGGACAAGGGCGTCCGTCGCGATAGGCTCGGCTGATTACGCATGACGCAATAGATTCTGAATAGCGTAATGAGCGCAATCCCGATGAGTCAACGGCGCACCCCGACGCGGGAGTCCCAGATGACCGAAGCCCCTCCTCCGGCCCCCCTGCCCTCAGAACCGGCCCGGCAGGGGGTTCGGTCGGTGGAGACGGGCCTCGCCCTGCTGACCGCGCTGGCCGAGGCCGGGCGACCGATGGCGCTGGCGGACCTGGCGCGCGCGGCGGGCATGGCGCCGGCCAAGGCGCACCGCTACCTGGTCAGCCTGATCCGGGCCGGCATGGCCGAGCGGCGGGAGCCGGGAAGCCGCTACGACCTCGGGCCGGCGGCCCTGTCGCTCGGCCTGGCGGCGCTCGGGCGGCTCGACCGGCAGGGCCTGACGGAAGCGGCGCTGGTCGAACTGCGCGACGCGCTCGACGAGACGGTCTGCGTCGCCGCCTGGGCCAATCGAGGCCCGACCATCCTGCGGATGGAGCAGGCGAGCCGGTCGGTCGCCGTCAACGTCCGGATCGGCAGCGTGCTGTCGCCGCTGCGCTCCGCCTCCGGGCGGGTGTTCGTCGCCTGGCTCGCCGAGGCGCGGGCCGATCCGGCGACGGCCGCCGATCGGGCGTCCCTGGGATGGACCGAAGCGGAGCTGGAGCATCTGGTCGCGGGTGTCCGCGCCGACGGCATCGCCCGGGTCGAGGGGGCGCAGCTGCCCGGCGTGAGTGCGGTCTCGGCACCGGTCTTCGACCACGCCGGCCGGGCGGTTTTCGCGCTGACGGCGCTGGGTCCCTCCGGGGCCTTCGACAGCGGACGGGACGGCCTCACGGCGCGGGCCCTGGCGGCGGCGGCGCGGCGGCTGTCCGCCCGGTTCGGCCATACCCCCGCGACTCCCGGAGCGCTGTCGGCACCCGGACCGAAGGAGGGCCCCGAATAGGGGATCGCCCCCATCGACGTCATGCCGGCGCATTTGGCATACTGTCGATGCTCGATCACGCCGATCCGCCCCCTGCCGGCTCCCCCCGGATTCGCGATCCCGAGCGCCCGTCCGTTCCCAGGGGGATCTGCCGATGCCGCAGAAGGCTCGCATCCGCTACGTCGTCGAACGGCAGAACCGCCATTGGGCGCTGAAGTTCTGCGGCACCCGGGTGCGGAGCTTCCGCACCCGGCGCGAGGCCGTGGACTGGGCGATCGCCGACAGCGACCACACATGCCGCCTGGGCCACGACGTGGAGGTGACCGTCATCGATCGCGACGGCGCCGCCGAGACCGCTTGGCGGCACGAGAACGGCTGATCCCGGCGCGTCGACCGTTCTGCGCCGCCCGCTCGGCCATCGACCGACCGTCGATGGAGCGAAACACCCTTGCGCCCGGCTGCCGGCGCTGGCCTCATAGGCGCCGCGAATCCCTTCACGCGCAATGAGGCGGGAATGGCCAAGAGCCTTGGGCCCAAGAGCTTCGACCGGAAGAGCCTTGCCACCTTGGGCGCCGCCGCGATCCTGGCGGCGAGCCTGACCGCCTGTGCCGGAGACGGTCCCCAGGATGCGACGCCGTTCCAGGACCTGTTCTTTGCCGGGGAGTCCGACGAACCCGACGCCACGCCGGCGATCGACGGCATCTTCGCCGGGATCGAACCCGGCAACGGCCTGCCGCCCGCACCGACCTTCACCGAGGCGCTGTCGGCGCTCTACCCGGTGCTGGCCGAACGGCTGGCGGAGACCGGCCGCGACGACGCGCGGCGCTTTCTTCAGAAGGCCGCCCAGGCCGAGGCTGGGATCGTCGTACAGCCCGACTACCCAGCGATCGAGCCCCTGCCGCTGCAGGAGAAGGGCGCTCTGGACACTGCCTATGCCCAGCTGATGCTGCTGCTGATCCGCGGCGCGCGGGATGCCGCGCCGGTCCAGGCGGCGGAGGCGCAGGTGACCTTCGACTGCTGGCTCGAGGAGGCGGTCTCCCTGTCGCCGAACGACGAGGCGCTGGCGGCCTGCCGGGCGCAGTTCCTGCGGCTGGCGACGGAGCTGGGCGCCTCGGTCACTGCGGCGACTCCGATCCGGATCTACTTCGCCTCAGGTGGTACCGCCCTCGACCCCGCGGCCGAGGCCAAGCTGGAGGAGGTGGCGGCCCTGGTCCGGCAGACCGGCGCGACCGTCGACCTGATCGGCCGGACGGACGCCATCGGCTCCGCCGCGGCGAACGAGCGGCTGTCGCTGCGCCGCGCGCAGCGGGTGCGCGACGCGCTGATCCGCCTGGGCGTGCCGGCCGACCGGATCGGCGAGGTGGTCGGCCGGGGCGAAGACGAGGCGTTCCAGGAGGTCGCGACGGGCGTCGCCGCCGAAGCATCCGACCGTCGGGTCGACATCATCCTGCGGCGCTGACGCCGGTTGCGCCGCCTGTCCCGCGGCGCGGCATCAGCGCCCCCCGGCCACGCGATCGGCGGCGCGGTCGAGCTGCCGGATCACCTCCTCGTCGGAGACCTGGTGGAAATCGTCATAGAAATAGCCGATCGCGCCGAACGGCTCCGGCGTTTCCAGGCAGACCACGCGGTCGCAGCTGCGGCTCAGGATCTCGACCGCATCGGCCGGCGCCACCGGGACGGCCAGGATCACCCGCGCCGGCCCGGCCGCCCGGACCGCCTCGAGCGCCACGCGGGTCGTCGCGCCGGTCGCCACGCCGTCGTCCACCACGATCGCCGTGCGGCCGGCGAGGTCCATGCGCTGCCGGGTGCCGAGATAGGACTGCCGCCGGCGCCGGTTCTCGGCCGCCTTCTCGTCGGCCTGGGCCTCGATCCAGGCCCGGTCGAGCCCGAGCGCTCGGCGGATCTCCTCGTTGACCGCGAGATGCCGGTCCGGCCCGCTGTCGGCGACCGCGGCGACCGCGAGTTCCTCCTGCCCGGGCGCGCCGATCTTGCGGACCAGCACGAGATCCAGCGGACAGCCCAGCCGCTCGGCGATCTCGGCGCCGACCGGAACGCCACCGCGCGGCAGCGCCAGGACCACCGGGTCGGGCAGGGTCTCCGCGGCCAGGGCATCGGCAAGTCGGCGCCCCGCCTCGGTGCGGTCGCTGAACGGCATGGCTCTTCTCCCCCTTTGACTTCCGGGTCTCCGCCCCGGCCGGGCGGCCGATGACCGGCCACGCCGACGGCGGCGGTGGCGACGGCGGGTTCGCCGAGCGGGTGGCGAAGCTCGGCGACCCCGCGGCATGGCCGGACGCGCCGCGACGGGTCGACCAGGCGGAAACCCACCTTTCCATGGTATTTCTGACCGATACCCGAGCCTACAAGCTCAAGAAACCGGTGCGCACCGGTTTCGTCGACCTGCGTCGGGCCGAAGACCGCCGCGCCCACTGCGAGACCGAGATCCGGCTGAACCGCCGGCTGGCGCCGGAGGTCTATCTGCGGACGGTCGCGGCCTGCAGGGTCGGCGACGGGCTTGTGGTCGACCCCGCGGCGACCGCGGGACCGGTCGAGGATTGGCTGATCGAGATGGTCCGGCTGCCGGCCGAGCACATGCTGGATGCCCGGATCGCGGCGGGCGACGTCGCCGTCGGGCCGGCGCTCGCGGCCGCCGCGCGTTTCGCCCGCTTCGCCGCCGCCCTGCCGGCCGAAGCCCTGTCCGGCCCCGCCTACCGCCGGCGTCTCGCCGATGGGATCGGCCGGGCCGCGGCGGTGCTGGCAGAGCCGCAGGCCGGTCTCGACCGCGACCGGACAGGCCGGCTGCACGACCGCCTGACCGCCCTGCTGATGCGCCACGCCGACCGGTTCGAGGCCCGCGCCGCCGCCGGCCGGATCGTCGAGGGCCACGGCGACCTGCGGCCGGAGCATGTCTGCCTGGTCGACCCGCCGGCGATCATCGACTGCCTGGAATTCAGCCGGGACCTGCGCCTCCAGGATCCGGTGGCGGAGCTGTGCTTGCTCGACCTGGAATGCACCCGTCTGGGCGACGCACGGATCGGCGGCCGGATGCGCGCGGCCTACCTGGAGGCCGCGGGCGACGCGGCGCCGGCGCCGCTGGTCGGCTTTCACCTTGCCGAGCAGGCGCTGATCCGCGCCCAGTTGGCGATCTGGCACCGCAGCGAACCCGGCACCGGCAGGACCGCCGCCGACTGGACCGCGCGCGCCGTGCAATACCTCGATCTGGCGGAGGCGGCGCTGGAGGCCGGCGGCCTGTAGGCCCGCTCGCCGGTCGCGCCCGATCCCGCTACCGCAATCCCGTCTCCGGCATGCGGGCCGGGCCGCCGACCGCGGGCGACAGCAGCGGCGCCGCCTCTTCCGCCAGCGTGGTGAGGCGGGCCAGCGCCGACGCCGACTGCGCCCCGGCCAGCACGCTGCTGGTGAGGTCCAGCAGGTCCTCGAGCGGCCCGCGCTGCGGCGGCACCGGCTCCAGCCAGATGGGCGCGTCCGGCGCCAGCCCGACCGCCTCCGCCGCGGCGAGGGTCGCGGTGCCGAGCCCGCCCAGCCGGTCGACCAGGCCGATCTCCAGCGCCTGCGCGCCGGTCCAGACGCGCCCTTCGGCGATCTCCCGCACCCGCTCGACCTCCATGCCGCGGCCCTCGGCCACGACCTCCAGGAACTGGCCGTAGATCGCGTCGATCGCCGCCTCAATCCGGGCCCGGGCGGCCGGGGAATAGGGCTGGTTGATCGAGAACATGCCCGCGTTGCGCCCGACCGCCACGCGGTCCCACTCGACCCCCAGATCGTCCCACAGGTCCTCCAGCACCGGCTTGCCGGCGAAGACGCCGATGGAGCCGGTCAGGGTGCCTGGATTCGCGACGATTTCCTGCGCGTCGGCGGCGATCCAGTAGCCGCCGGAGGCGGCGGCGCCGCCCATCGACACGATCAGCGGCTTCTCCGCCTCGCGGGCATACCGCACCGCGTCGCGGATCACCTCGGACGCGACGGCGGAGCCGCCACCGGAATCGATGCGCAGCACGATCGCGTCGTAGCGGTCGTCGTCCACCGCGTCGGTGATGGCCCGGCTGACCGTGTCGGCGCCCATCAGGGTCGGTCCCGGTCCGAAGCCGGGCGCCTCGCTCTCGCCCTCGACGATCATGCCGTTGGCCCAGACCAGGGCGAAGCGGCCCGCCGGTTCGACCGGCGCCCCGTCGGCGGCGCCGAGGTAGTCGGCCACGTCGAGGATGCCGGTCTCGGACCCCTCGTCGCCCGGCTCGTCGGCCTCGCGCAGTTCGGCCCGCAGGTCGCGCCAGTGGCCCAGCCCGTCGATCAGCCCCCCCTCCAGCGCCTGGCCGGCGAGCAGCGGCCCCTGGTTCATCAGGTCGATGACGGCCTGCCGGTCGAGGCCGCGCGACTCCGCGATGCCGGCGACCAGCTGGTCGGCCAGGTCGCCGACCAGGCTCTCCAGCATCTCCCGCTGGGCCGGCGGCATGGAGGCCTCGGTCACCGCGTTCGGCGCCGTCTTGTACTCGCCATGGCGGAACACCGGCGTCTCGATGCCGAGATCGGTCAGCAGGGCATCGGCGAAAGGCTGCTCCGAGATCACGCCGGTCAGGCCCACCCCGCCGCCCGGCTGCAGCCGGACCTCGTCGAAGGCGCTGGCCGTCAGGTAGGACCAGTTGCCCGGCGACAACTCGCCGAAACTGTCGGCATGGGCGATCGCCGGCTTGCCGGACTCCCGATAGCGCTCGACCGCCTGGCGCAGTTCCTGCGCCACCGCGGGGCCGAATGTGTCGGGTCCGAACCGCGCCGCCACCGCGACCACCCGGTCGTCGACCGCGGCTAGGTCCAGCGCGCGCACCACCTCGCCCAGCGTCGCCGGCGCATCGGTCAGCCGGCGGGCCAGCGGACCCGGCGGCGCGGCATCGGGAGCACCCTGGCGCAGGTCGAGGTCCAGCACGAAGCGCGCCGGCGGTTCCGGCGCACCCAGCCGATCGATCAGCACGCTTCCGAGCACGATGATGCCGGCCAGGACCAGGACGGCGACCACGCCGATCACGGCGAACAGGCGAACCAGGAATTTGCCCATGGGGGACGGCTCCTCGCGGGCGTCTATGAAAGGACGGCGGCCGGGCCGGCCGGCCTCAGCGGTCCATCGCGTGGTAGTCGGGATTGGGCATCATGTCGATGCCGGAAGCGACCCGGTTCGACATGTTGAAGAAGCCTGCGACGTCGGCAATGTCGAAAATGTCCTCGTCGCCGAATCCCACGTCCCGCAGCGACTGGCGGTCGGCCTCGTCCACCGCATGGGGCTCCGTCGTCAGCTTCCAGGCGAACGCCAGCATGGACCGCTGGCGGTGCGGCAGGTCGGCGATCCGCCAGTTCATCACCAGCATCTCGCCCAGTTGGGGGTCCCCCGACAGGCGGCGCACCGCCTGGCCGTGGGCGACCAGGCAGTAGTAGCAGCGGTTGGCCGAGGACACGACCACCGCGATCATCTCGCGCTCCAGCTTGGTGAGCCCGCTGTCGCCCAGCATCAGCTCATTGTAAAGCGCGATGAAGGTCCGCAGCTTCCTCGGCCGGAGCGCATAGGCCTTCAGCACGTTGGGAACGAGGCCGAGCTTTTCCCGGCACTTGTCGTAATAGGCCTGGAGGTCGGTTTCGAGCGTCTCGCCCTCCGGGTCGGGATGGGCCAGGGCGGTGATCTTGTCGGGCTGCGGCATTGGCCTTGCGGCTCCTCGGCGCGAGGGATCGGCATGGGCGGCACTATCGGCGCGCCAGCCGGCCGGGGCAACCCGGCGCCGCCCTGCATCGACCGCCCGCTGTCGGGCTTCCCGTTGGTCAACCCGACCTGCGGCGCTCCGGTGAGCCGCGAAGGTCGAGGCGCAGCGTCAGCGGAAAGCCGACGGCCGCCGCTCATGCATGCGCGCTCGATGCCGCCCACAGGTTGATGTCGGCATCGGTGGCGTATCGGTCGATCTCAGCCAGCTCATCGTCCGTGAAGTGGCGGTTGTCGAGGGCCGCGACGTTCGCCTCCACCTGCCGGACCGAACTGGCCCCGATCAGGGCCGAGGTGACGCGCGGGTCGCGCAGCACCCAGGCGATTGCCATCTGCGCCAGGCTCTGGCCGCGCCGCTCGGCGATCCCGGCCAGGGCCTTCACCTTCCGCAGGGTCTCGTCGGCCAGCATCTCAGTCGACAACGCCCCCGACGGATCGGCGGCGCGCGAGCCTTCGGGCACGCCCTTCAGGTATTTGTCGGTCAGCAGGCCCTGGGCCAGCGGGGAGAAGGCGATACAGCCGATGCCCTGGGTCTCCAGCTCGTCCAGCAGATCCGCCTCGACCCAGCGATTGAGCATCGAATAGGACGGCTGGTGGATCAGGCAGGGGACGCCCATGCCGTTGAGGATCGCCGCCGCCTCCGCGGTCTTGCTGGCGGAATAGCTGGAGATGCCGACATAGAGCGCCTTGCCCTGCCGCACCGCCGAGGCGAGCGCGCCCATCGTCTCCTCCAGCGGGGTCTCCGGGTCGACCCGGTGGCTGTAGAAGATGTCGACATAGTCGAGGCCCAAGCGCTTCAGGCTCTGGTCCAGGCTGGCCAGGAGGTATTTGCGGCTGCCCCATTCGCCGTAGGGGCCCGGCCACATGTCGTAGCCGGCCTTGGTCGACACGATCAGTTCGTCGCGATGCGCCGCCAGATCCTCGCGCAGCATCTTGCCGAAATTCTCTTCCGCCGAGCCCGGCGGGGGGCCGTAGTTGTTGGCCAGGTCGAAATGCGTGATGCCGAGATCGAACGCGCGTCGCACGATCGCGCGGCCCTCCTCGTACGGCCGGGCGCCCCCGAAATTGTGCCAGAGGCCGAGCGATACCGCCGGCAGCTTCAGTCCGCTGCGGCCGCAGCGGTTGAACACCATGCCTTCGTAGCGGTCGATGGCGGGGCGGTAGTAGGTCATGGCGGCTCCTCCGGAAATCGGCTTAATTATCATATGAATGGCACTTTTCCCGTCGGAGGTAAAGGCCGCTGGGCCGGCCGTCCCCGTCGCCACAGATCGACGAAAAAAATTCGTCAAAGACAACTCTACGATTTCTGGCCTGGATCGTGTATCTGGAGGATGCAAGGATCGCCAATATCACATCCGGAGCGCGTGACATGCCCGATTCCTCCGCCCTCGGAAGCGGCGCCGACATCCTCGACGACGCCGCCCTGGCCCAGCTGTTCACCGAGGCGCGAACCCATGCCGCCTGGACCGACCGGTCGGTGCCGGACGACCTCCTGCGCCGGCTCTACGATCTGGCCCGCTGGGCGCCGACCAGCATGAATACCTGTCCGATGCGCCTGGTCTTCGTGCGCTCGCCCGAGGGCAAGGCGCGGCTGAGGGAGGCGCTGGCCCCCGGCAACGTCGAAAAGACCATGGCCGCGCCGGCGACCGCGATCGTCGCCCACGATGCGGCATTCTATGAGGAACTGCCCACGCTGTTCCCTAACAACCCGAACGCCCGCGAGACGATGGCCGGCAATGCGGAGCTGGCGGAGGTCACGGCGTTCCGCAACGGCACCCTTCAGGGAGGCTACCTGATCCTGGCGGCCCGCGCCCTGGGTCTGGACTGCGGGCCGATGTCGGGCTTCGACAACGCGAAGCTCGACGCGCTGTTCTTCGAGGGCACCTCCTGGCGGTCGAACTTCCTGGTCAATCTCGGCTACGGCGACCGGGAGAAGCTGAAGCCCCGCAAGCCTCGGCTCGATTTCGACACGGCCTGCCGCTGGGCGTGAGCCGTCGCAGGTGCCCGATCGCGACTCAGCTCAGCCCGAGCCGCGCTGCACCCGGTGCGTCCGGGCCAGCACCTCCCGCGCCCGACCGAGGTCCCCGCCGCGGACCAGGACGTAGTCGGTGTCGTAGGTCGACAGCGCGAAGATCGGGACGCCGGCCTCCGCCAGCGGTCCGGCGATCGAGGCGAGCACCCCCGTCATCGAGAAGTCGAGCGGCCCCTCGACCTTGAACGCCCGCCAGCCACGCTCGGCCCGGACCCGGTCGGGGACCGCGCTTTCGGGGGCGACGATCGAGATCTCGTCGGCGGTCCGCGTGACCGAGAGGAAAGAGATCGAGAAATCGAGCCAAGCCGGCGGCACGTCGCCGGGCGCCATGCGGGCGACCGCCAGGGTCTCGGTCATCAGGCTCAGCGTCAGGCGCGGCGTCTCTGCCATGGTCGGCGGATCAGACGTCCTGCCCCAGGGCGCGTGCGCGCAGCAGGTGATCGGCCAGCACGCAGGCGGCCATCGCCTCGCCGACCGGCACCGCCCGGATGCCGACGCAGGGATCGTGGCGGCCCTTGGTCAGGATCTCGGTGTCGGTGCCGTCGATGTCGACGGTTCGCCGCGGCGTCAGGATCGAACTGGTCGGCTTGACCGCGAACCGCACCACCACGTCCTGGCCGGTCGAAATGCCGCCCAGGACGCCGCCCGCGTGGTTCGAGAGATAGTCGACGCCGCCGCCCGGCCGGGAGCGCATCTCGTCGGCATTCTCCTCGCCGGAGAGCGCCGCGGTGGCAAAGCCGTCGCCGATCTCCACGGCCTTGACCGCGTTGATCGTCATCATCGCGCGGGCCAGGTCGCTGTCGAGCTTGTCGTAGATCGGCTCGCCCAGCCCCGGCGGCACGCCGGAGGCGACCACCTCGATCACCGCACCGACCGAGGAGCCGGACTTGCGCACGCCGTCGAGATAGTCGCCCCAGCGCTCCGCCGCCGCCCGGTCGGGGCAGAAGAACGGGTTCTCGTCAACCGTCGCCCAGTCCCAGTTGGCCCGATCGACCGCGTGGGGGCCGACCTGGACCAGGGCGCCGCGGATCGCGATCCCGCCGCCCAGGATCTTCCGGCCGATCGCCCCCGCGGCGACCCGCATCGCGGTCTCCCGCGCCGAGGACCGGCCGCCGCCGCGATAGTCGCGGATGCCATATTTCTGCCAGTAGGTCACGTCGGCATGGCCGGGCCGGAACTTCTGCGCGATGTCGCCGTAGTCCTTGGAGCGCTGGTCGACATTGTCGATGTGGAGCGCGATCGGCGTGCCGGTCGTGACGCCCTCGAACACGCCGGACAGGATCTTCACCTGGTCCGGCTCGCGCCGCTGGGTGGTCCAGCGCGACTGCCCCGGCCGGCGCCGGTCGAGCCAGCGCTGGATGTCGGCTTCCGCCAGCGGGAGTCGCGCCGGCACGCCATCGACCACGCAGCCGATGGCGGGGCCGTGGCTTTCGCCCCAGGTGGTGAAGCGGAACAGGGTCCCGAAGCTGTTGCCGGCCATGATCGGCGATCGACCCTCAGCCCTTCGGCGCGCCGCCGGTGCCCGTACCGGCGAAGTTGGCGAGCAGCTCCGCCGTCGCGGCGGCGTTGTCGACCGCCATCATGCCTACAGTGTGATAGCCGGCGTCGACATGGTGGACCTCCCCGGTCACCGCGCGGCCCAGGTCGGACAGCAGGTAGAGCCCGGCGCTGCCGACCTCGTCGATCGTCACGTTGCGGCGCAGCGGGCTGTTCAGTTCGTTCCAGCGCAGGATGTAGCGGAAGTCGCCGATGCCGCTCGCCGCCAGGGTGCGGATCGGCCCGGCCGAGATGGCATTGACCCGGATGCCTTGCGGTCCCAGGTCACCGGCGATATAGCGCACGCTGGCCTCCAGCGCGGCCTTGGCGACGCCCATGACGTTGTAGTTGGGCATCACCCGCTCCGCCCCATAATAGGTCAGCGTCAGGATGCTGCCACCCTCGGTCATCAGGTCGGCCGCCCGGCGCGCCACGGCGGTGAAGGAATAGCAGGAGATGTCGAGCGTCCGCAGAAAGTTCTGACGCGTCGTGTCCAGGTACCGGCCGTCGAGTTCGCCCTTGTCGGAAAAGGCGATCGCATGGACCAGGAAGTCCAGCTTGCCCCATTTCTGCTTGATTTTGGCGAACAGGGCGTCGACGCTGGCGTCGTCGGTGACGTCGCAGGGCAGCATCAGGTCGGCACCGACCTGTTCGGCCAGCGGCCGGACCCGCTTGGCCAGCGAGTCGCCCTGGTAGGTGAAGGCAAGCCCCGCCCCCTGCTCGGCGCAGGCATGGGCGATGCCCCAGGCAATCGAGCGGTCGTTCGCGATACCCATCACGAGCCCGCGCTTGCCGGACATCAGCGGGGAGGGAAGCGACATGAAACGGCCTCGTACGATAAGGGAATTCCGGGTCGGCGCCCCGGTGCGACGCTTCCGGAACTCCGGGAAAGGACGGCCGACGCGCGCCCGTGCGGCGGGGGGCGGCGCGGGCGGCGTGATCCTACACGAAAGCCCCGGGGGGTCAAAGAAATGACACCCCCGTATTTCGGCCGCCATCGGCCCCGGCGCAGTGGGGCCGTTCACGCGGCCGGGGAACCGCGTCATGACCGGTGACGCCCCGCTGCCGGGCGAACCGCAGGGCCGATCCTCCGGTGCCACCCTCGGCGACCGGCTGAGCCGATGGGGCCGGGACGCCGCCACCTTCGCCCGCTTCGCCGCCGCCCGGTTCATCGCGGACCAGTGCTTCCAGACCGCCTCGGCGCTGACCTACACGACGCTGCTGGCGCTGGTGCCGCTGATGACGATCACGGTGGCGGTGCTGAGCGGCTTCCCCGCCTTCGCCGAGGTCCAGGACCGGGCGCAACTGCTGCTGTTCGAGTTCCTGGTGCCCCAGGTCGGCAGTGCGGTGCAGGAATACCTCGTCGGCTTCACCGCCAATACCGGCAAGCTGACCGGCGCCGGGATGGTCGGGCTGTTCGGGACGGCGATCCTGCTGCTGTTCACGATCGAGGGCGCTTTCAACCGGATCTGGCGGGTGACCCACGCGCGCGGGATGGTGGTCCGGCTGCTGTCGTTCTGGGCCGTCCTGTCGCTGACGCCGCTGCTGGCCGCGGCCAGCCTGTCGCTGACCACGCGCGTGTTCGGCGATACCGGCGTCGGCGGACCGGAGCTGGCCTTGCGCCTGTTCGTCGGCGGCCTGCCGCTGATGTTCGAGTTCGTCGGGTTGACGGTGCTCTACCTGGTCCTGCCGAATCGGCCGGTGCGCTGGCTCGACGCGGCGATCGGCGGCGCCGTGGCGGCGATGCTGTTCGAACTGTCGAAGACCGGATTTGCGATCTATCTGACCGTCTTCCCGATCTACGAGACGATCTACGGCGCCCTGTCGACCGTGCCGATCTTCCTGGTCTGGCTCTATCTCGGCTGGTCGGTGGTGCTGCTGGGGGCGATCGTCGCCGCGTCGCTGCCCGACTTCCGCGCCGGCCGGCAGCTGGGCGGCGCGCCCGATGCGCTGCTCGCCGGGCCGAAGCTGACCCTGGCGGTCGCGGTGATCGACGCGCTGGCGCAGGCCGGTCGGCAGGGCATCCCGCTCGGCCGGCGAACGCTCCAGCATCGGGTTCCGGTCGCCCTCTCGGCGCTCGACGACACGCTGGAGGCCTTGCAGCGGGCGCGCTTCGCCGCGCGCACCACCGACGACCGATGGGTGCTGACCCGCGACCTGTCGACCGCCACGCTGAAGGACCTGATGGCCGTGTTCGGCATCGGCCTGCGCGGCAAGGTCGGCGAGGTCGACGGCCTGGACGGCGCCTGGCGGCCGCGGCTGACCCGCTGGGTGGAGGAGGCGAAGGAGGCCGAGGCGCGGGTGCTCGAGCGCCGCCTCTCCGACCTGGTGGCGCCGGACGGCGGCGCGGAGGTGCGCAGCCTGGACCGGCAGCGGCCGACCTGACCTGCCGTCCGGATCGCCCGCCCCGCCTCAGACTCCCGCGTACATCCGTCCCGGGTTCAGCACGCCCTTCGGGTCGAAGCTCTCCTTGACCCGGCGGCTCAGCGCGCGCCGCGGGGCCGGCTGGGGCTGGAAGACGTCGATCGCCGCGCGCACCGGCTCCGGTCCGCGGATCAGGGTGGCGTGGCCGCCCTGGACGGCAGCGACCGCGCCGCGGACGACGTCGGCGCCGGCATCCTCGACGCCCGCCGGCACCGCCGCCCAGACCAGGCCGCCGCCCCAGTCCAGGAAGGTCTCGGCGCCGGTCGCCTGCTCGATCGCCGCGGCCACCGCCAGGCCATCGGTCGGGGCGACCGAAACGCGCCACAGGGCCGGCGCCGCGTCGGCCGGCTGCCCGGCGGCCGGGCGGAACGGCGCCACGTCGCGGATATCGGCCCAGACCGCCCGGCTCTCGCCGTCCTCGATCTCGCGCACCGGCGCATCGGCCTGCAGCAGGTCGTGCAGCGCCTCCGCCCGGGCATCAACCGAGGGTCCGAACCCCTCCAGCCTGAGCGCCGTGACCGACACGCCGCCTTCGGTCTCGTGCCCTGCGCGGGTCCGGTCGGCGACCCGGCCCGGCAGGAAGGCGGCCCCGGACACGTCGTGCGGGCTCTTCAACCCGGCGGTCATCGCCGCCAGGGCCGCCGCGGGCTTCAGCCCGAACAGCAGCACCGTCCGCTCCGTCTCCGGCGCGGGCAGCACTTTGAGCGTGAGCTCGGTCAGCACCCCCAGCGTACCGTAGGCGCCGGTCATCAGCTTGGAGAGATCGTAGCCGGTGACGTTCTTGACCACCCGGCCGCCGGTCTTGAACATCTCGCCCCGGCCGGAGACCGCGTGCAGCCCCAGCACGTGGTCGCGCACCGCGCCGTACTTGATCCGCCGCGGGCCGGCCATGTTGGTGGAGACCAGGCCGCCAAGCGTCGCCTGCCCCGCCTCGCCGCCCAGCAGCGGGCCCCAGTCCGGCGGCTCGAACGCCAGCATCTGGTTCTTCGCGGCGACCGCCTCGCCGATCTCCGCGAGCGGCGTGCCGGGGCCGGCGGTCAACACCAGCTCCTCCGGCTCGTAGAGGGCGATGCCGGCCAGGGCCGAGACGTCCAGGGAGTGGTCGACCTGCAGCGGCCGGCCCAGCGCCCGCTTGGTGCCGCGGCCGAGGATCTCCAGCGGCGCCTCCTCGGAGATCGCCCACTTCACCGCGTCCAGCACCTGCTCGCGCGTTTCCGGCCTGATCACGTCGGCCATGGCCCTCCCCTCGTCGGTTGTCGTTCGCCGGCGCCGGATCAGAAGCGCGGGATGTCGGGGAACGGCATCTGGCCACGGTGGATGTGCATCCTGCCCATCTCGGCGCAGCGGTGCAGCTTGGGAAAGACCTTGCCCGGGTTCAGCAGGCACTGCGGGTCGAAGGCGCACTTGACCCGCTGCTGCTGGTTCAGGTCGGCCTCGTCGAACTGAACCTCCATCAGGTCGCGCTTCTCCACGCCGACACCGTGCTCCCCGGTCAGGACGCCGCCGACCTCGACGCACAGGGTCAGGATGTCCGCCCCCAGTGCTTCCGCCGCCTCCAGCTGGCCCGGCTGGTTGGCATCGTAGAGGATCAGCGGATGGAGGTTCCCGTCGCCGGCATGGAACACGTTGGCCACCCTCAGGCCGTGCTTCTCGCTCAACTCGTTCATCCGGCGCAGCACCTCCGGCAGGCGCCCGCGCGGGATGGTGCCGTCCATGCAGTAGTAGTCGGGGCTGATCCGCCCGACCGCCGGGAAGGCGGCCTTGCGCCCGGCCCAGAATGCCGCGCGCTCCTCGTCGTTCTCGCTGATCCGGACCGAGACGGCATTGCACCGATAGGCGATCTTCTCCACCCGCTCGATCAGGTGGTCCACCTCGCGCTGCGGCCCGTCCAGCTCGCAGATCAGCAGCGCCTCCACGTCGCGCGGATAGCCGGCATGGACGAAGTCCTCAGCCGCGTGGATCGCGGGCTTGTCCATCATCTCCAGTCCGCCGGGGATGATCCCCTCCCCGATGATCTCCGCGACGCAGTCGCCGGCGGCCTCGGAACTCGGGAAGCCGATCAGCAGCGCCCGCGCCGTGGCCGGCGCCGGCAGCAGCCGCACCGTCACCTCGGTCACCACGCCCAGGAGCCCTTCCGACCCGGTCATCACGCCCAGGAGGTCGTAGCCCTCGGCCTCCATGTGCTTGCCGCCCAGCCGGATCACCGAACCGTCGATCAGCACCATCTCGATGCCGAGCACGTTGTTCGTGGTCAGCCCGTATTTCAGGCAGTGCACGCCGCCGGAATTCTCCGCGATGTTGCCGCCGATCGAGCAGATGATCTGCGACGACGGGTCCGGCGCATAGTAGAAGCCGTCGGCCTCCACCGCCTTTGTGATGCCGAGATTGGTGACTCCCGGCTGAACCCGCATGCAGCGGTTGTCGTAGTCGACCTCGAGGATCCGATTGAACTTGCCCATGCCGAGCAGGATGCCGTCGGCCAGCGGCAGCGCCCCGCCGGAGAGCGAGGTGCCCGAGCCGCGGGGCACGACCTTCAACTCGTTCTCGTGACAGTACTTGAGCACCCTGGAGACCTGGTCGACGGTTTCCGGCAGGACCACGATCAGCGGCATCGTGCGGTAGGCGGTCAGGCCGTCGCTCTCGAACGCCCGGCGCTCGTCCTCCTGGACGATCACGCCCTCGCCCGGGACGATGCGCGACAAGTCCCGGGCGATCTCAAGCCGGCGCTCGATCACCGCGGCATCGGGTTCGGGCATCTTCATCGGCGGCCTCCCGTCTTCCTGCCCCTGGGGCAAGTGGTATTACCAATCTAGCAGACGGGAGGACGGTGTCCAGGACGGGAATATCGCACGCCGGCGCATCGTGGGTCGCCCAAACCGAGCCAGCGGTTTGCGCGCCGGCGGTCGGCCGATCGTCCCGCAAACCCTTCGGGTTTGGTCGAGCTACGGGCTCTTGCGACCTACGCGCTTGCCCGGTCGCCGAGCGCCTGGTCGGTCCAGCGGATCAGTTGCCCCAGCGGCATGGCGCCGGAGATGCGCGCCAGTTCCTGGCCGTGACGGATCAGCATCAGGGTCGGGATCGAATGGATCCGGAACCGGCCGGCGGTGTTGCGCGCGCGTTCGGTGTCGATCTTGACCAGGCGCATCCGCGGCTCCAGACGCTCGGCCGCCTGTTCGAAGACCGGCGCCATCATCCGGCAGGGGCCGCACCACTCCGCCCAGAAGTCGACCAGCAGCGGGATGTCGCTGACCCGCGCGTGCTTGTCGAACCGCTCGTCGTCGAGCGCGACCGGCCGACCGTCGAACAGCGCCGCGCCACAACGCCCGCACTTGCCGCCGGCCGTCAGCCGGACCGCGGGAACGCGATTGGTCTGATCGCAGGACGGGCAGACGATGTGCAGGCCTTCCACCATGGGAGTTCCTCCGCCGGGACCGGGACGATCTTCTGATTGGGATTTCCGATATCGGAGGGGGGCAGCCGCGTCCATGATCTGGATCATCGGCATGATGGGGGCTCCCCTTCGTTCTGCTGACCAATGCGCAGGGAGCGCCATGCCCGCGGATGGTAGTCTTTCCCGGGCCGGGACACGCTGCGATGACCCCCTCGCGTCCAGACCCGATCCGTCAGCATGGGGAGGGTCGCGCATGGGGCGCCTGGGAACGATCCGCGAGCGACTGCGCCTTCAGATGACCCCGCAGCGGCCGGCCTCGGCGGACCGGCTGCGGCACCTGACCGACGCGGACATCCGCGTCGCCCTGAACGATCCGGCGGCGCGGCGCGACTGCGACGCCTTTGTCGCCCGGTTCGAGAGGCTCGGCTTCAGTGGCCTTCCGGCCGGCGCCAATCTGGGCGACCGGCGAGCCCTCTACCACCTCGTGCACCATTTCCGGCCGCGACGGGTGCTCGAGATCGGCACCTGCAACGGCAGTTCGACAGCGTTCATGGCCGCGCGCTGGCCGCCGCGGATGCGGACGGGCAGGCCGGGCCCGCCCGGCTGGTCACGGTCGACATCACCGACGTGAACGACCCGGTCATGGGATACTGGAAACGGGCGGGCGTGCCGTGGTCGCCGAGGGAGATCCTGGCTCGGCTGGGTCTGGATCTCCTGGTCCGGTTCGAATCGGAGGGGTCGGCCGCGTTGCTGCGCGAGGTGGACCAGACCTTCGACTTCGTCTTCATCGACGGTGATCACAGCGCGCCCGGCGTCTACCGTGACGCGGCGGGGGTGCTGGGCCACCTGACCGACGGCGCCATCGTGGTGCTGCACGACTTCTATCCGCAGGGCCGGCCGATCTGGGACGGCGAACCGGCCCTGCCCGGCACCTCGGCCGCGGCCGCCCGCCTCGAGCGGGAAGTCCGGGGACTGGCGATCCGGCCGGTGGTGCGGCTGCCGTGGCCGACCAAGAAGGGCACCAACCTGACCTCCCTCGCCGTCATGACGCGGCAGGCGGAAGGCGACGGCAGGACTTTCGACTGAATGCCGTCCGACCGAATGCCGTCGCGGCGCGGCGCCGCCCTTCAGCACGATCCGAGCGGGGATTTCCGGCCGGGAGAAGGAGGCGGCGTCCGGACACGACGAAACGCGCGATCGCCGGAGCGGGATCGCGCGTTGTGTCTTCGCGGTACGGTCTGCCGTCAGTACCCCGGCGCCCCCCGCGAAGGAGTCGCCCGGGATCGTCGAGCCTCAGCCCTGGCGGGCCTTGAATCGGGGGTTCGACTTGTTGATCACGTAGACCCGGCCCTTGCGGCGGATCACGCGGCAGTTCTTGTCCCGCTTCTTCAGGCTCTTCAGCGAATTGGCGATCTTCATCGCTTCGGTTCCGTGTCTGTCCGCAGGGCCGGCGCCCCGCCAAAGAAAGCGGCCCGGCCGCGGCCGGACCCCTCGGGAATGCGTGAGCGCCGGAACATAGGCAGGCGCCCCGCGCGAGTCAACGCCGTAGGGCCCCTGCCTCAGCCTCACGCCTTCAGCGCATGGAAGCGATAGACGCGCAGGTCGCCGCCTTCGATCGCCGCGACCCGGCGCAGCCACAGCTCGGCCTCGTCCAGAAGGGCGGCGCGGGTCTCGTTGGACAGCCGGCCCTTCGGCAGTTCCTTCAGCATGCGGTTCCATGCCTCCAGGATCATTGTCCGCTGCCGGTCCGAAAGATCCTCGCTGATCCGGATGTCGAACTTGAGGCGCTTCAGCCGCTCGACGTACTGGCCGACCGTCCAGGGGTGCACCGACATGGGCTCGCCCCGGCGCCAGGACTCGACGTCGGCGCCGGTGGTGGCGGAATGGGCCAGCACGTAGTCGGTGAACAGCAACTGGCCGCCCGGCTTGATCGCGGCTGCCACCGCCTCCAGGAGCTCGTTCTTGCGCTTGATGGTGAAGAAGCTTTCCTTGGCGAACACCGCGTCGTAGCGCTTGTCGATCGCCACCCGCTCCGGATCGAACACCTGGATCGCCGCCTGCTTTTCCAGGCCACGCTCGATCGAGCGGTGCATTCCCGCGGCGGCCAGCGCCGGATCCTCCTCCAGCCCGGTCACCCAGGTCCCCGCGTGCGTCGCCATGAGCCGGGCGGCACCGCCCAGTCCGGCGCCGATCTCCAGCACGCTCATCGTGGAATCGAGCGCCAGCGGCTTGATCAGGGCGGGGATGTGATCCTCCCCGCCGGGGGTGTGGAAGCCTCGGCCCCACAGCCGTTCGACGATCTCGACCGGATCGGCGGTCCAGGCCTCCGCCTCGTCCTCGTTCGCCGCCGCGCCGCCGCGCGCAGCGCCGCCCGTCCCCCCACGCGAAGCGCCCCCCAGGCCGGAAAGGTCATAACCTTCCCACCAGGCCTTCAGCCGCGTCTTCCACGTGGAGGTCGCCTGTATCGTCATTGCCCCGGCCGCAAGATCCCAACGGATGCCACCATCCGCGCCGCCGACAGCCCGGCGCACGGCCAAGCCGTCGCCATCGCTTACGCCAGGGATGGTTTCCCGGCCGTTAATGCGGCAGGGCGGCGGTTTCGTCAACCAGGACGGGTCCGACAGGAGTGACCGGCACGGTCGGGGGCGCACGGCTGGCAGGACCGACCGGCGACGCTCGTCGGCGCCGGCGGGGCAGTTGCCGGCAGTCCCTGGAGATCGGCTGCGGATGGGGTGCCGCCGCCCGCGACGGGCGGATGCCGGACAATGGCGGAGGCCGGGGGCTGGTCGGCCGGCCACCGGGCACCCGCGCCCCTGCGGAGAGGCCCGCGGGCGGCGGTAGGCGAAGGGTGGACCCATGTCCGGGGTCCCGGCCAGGACGCTTACGGCCGACCTTCCTTCGGACGACCGCCGCGATCCGAAAGAGCGGCCGTCTGGCGCCTCGGACCGGTCGCCGAGGACGGTACCGCTACGGCCGCCAGTCCTGGAGCAGGCGCATGTAGTTCTGCCGCTGGTAGGCCGACGGGTCGGGGCAGCGCAGCAGGCTCATCGAGCCCTTCATCTGCGCCAGCGAGCGGTACTCCCGCTCCGCCAGCCAGTCCGCCAGCCCCTGGCGCAGCGCCGTCAGGTGTTTCGGCCCGCGGGTCAGCAGGGCCGAGACGGTCTGGATCGCGCTGGCGCCCGACATGATCGCCTTGACCCCGTCCTCGACCCCGTGCACCCCGCCGGTCACCGCCATCGTCGCACGCACCCGACCGTAGAGGATGCCCAGCCAGGCGAGCCGGAGCGGCAGCTCCGACGGGTCGGAGAGTTTCAGGCGCGACACCATCTCCAGCGCCCCGATGTCGATGTCGGGCTGGAAGAAGCGGTTGAACAGCACCAGCCCGTCGACGCCGGCGCCGTCCAGCCGTGCCGCCAGGTGGGCGACCGAGGAATAGTACGGCGACAGCTTGACCGCGACCGGGATCGCCACCGCGCCCTTGACGTGCCGGGCGATGCCGACGACCCGGTCGTCGACCGCCTGGCCGCTCTCCTCCGGATCGGTCGCGACGAAGTAGACGTTGAGTTCCAGCGCGTCCGCGCCCGCCTCCTCCAGTTCCCGCGCGTGATCCAGCCAGCCCGCGTCGGTGACGCCGTTAAGCGAGGCGATCACCGGCACGTCGACCGCGGCCTTTGCCGCGGCAAGCCGCTCCAGATAGCGCTCGGCGCCGAGCGTCAGGTCGGGCGGATCGGGAAAGAAGCTCAGCGCCTCGGCGAAGCCTTCGTCGTGCACCTCCATCTCGTGGACGGTGGCGAGCTGCTCCTGGCGCAGTTGCTCCTCGAACAGCGACGGCAGCACGATCGCCGCAGCGCCCGCATCCTCCAGCCGGCGGATGCCGTCCAAGCTGTCGGACAGCACCGATGCGCCAGCGACGAACGGGTGCGGCAGGTCGAGGCCGCAATAGCGGGTCGACAGGTCGACGGCGGTGGTCGCGGTCATCTCTCCCTCCCCTGTTCGGCCGTCCGGTCGGCGGTCGCCTCGCCGGCGCTGGCGGCCTCGACCACTCGGCGGCTGGCCAGCCCGCCTTCCTCCGCGAAGCCCGCCATCCAGGCGTAGAGGTCCCAGCGCAGGCGCACGTCCTCCTCCGCCGCGGCGAGCAACTGCTTCCAACGGGCCGGGTCCTGCCGCTCGACCATCCGGAACCGGGTCTCGTTGCGGGTATAGTCGCTGAGCGGAATCTTGGGCGGCCCGCTGTCGAGCTGCAGTGGCTTCTGCCCCTCGGCCAGCCGCCGCGGGTCGAACCGGAACAGGGGCCAGTGCCCGCTGTCGACCGCGAGCTTCTGCTGGTCGAGGCCATGCGCCAGGTCGTAGCCATGGGCGATGCACGGGCTGTAGGCGATGATCAGGGCCGGGCCGGGGTAGCTTTCGGCCTCCTGGAACGCCTTGAGGGTCTGCGCGTCCCTGGCCCCGAAGGCGACGCGGGCGACGTAGACGTGCTCGTAGGCCATCGCCGCCATGGCGAGATCCTTCTTCGGGATCGACCGGCCGGCCATGGCGAACTTCGCCGCGGCGCCCAGCGGCGTCGCCTTGGACTGCTGTCCGCCGGTGTTGGAATAGACCTCGGTGTCCAGCACCAGCAGGTTCACGTCGCGGCCGGTGCTCAGCACGTGGTCGACGCCGCCGAAGCCGATGTCGTAGGCCCAGCCGTCGCCGCCGACGATCCAGACGGTCTTGCGCACCAGATAGTCGGCGACCGCCGCCAGTTCGGCCGCGTCGGGCCGGTCGAGGCCGGCCAGACGCTGGCGCAGCGCGCAGACCCGGGCGCGCTGGGCCGCGATCTCCGCCTCTCCGCCGGCGCCGGCATGGGCCACCAGTTCGCGCGCCAGATCCTCCCCGATCTCCGTCGCCAGCGCCATCGTCAGCGCCGCCGCCCGTTCGGCCGTGCGGTCGACCGACAGGCGCAGGCCCAGGCCGAACTCCGCATTGTCCTCGAACAGGCTGTTCGACCACGCCGGTCCCCGCCCCTCGGCGTTGACGGTGTAGGGTGCGGTCGGCAGGTTGCCGCCGTAGATCGAGGAACAGCCGGTGGCGTTGGCGATCAGCGAGCGGTCGCCGAACAGCTGGGTCATCAGCTTGATGTATGGCGTCTCGCCGCAGCCGGAGCAGGCGCCCGAGAACTCGAACAGCGGCTCCATCAGCTGGACGTGCTTGACCGTCGGCGCCAGGGCGGCACGGTCGGCCTCCGGAAGCTCCAGGAAGAAGGCGAAGTTCTCGGCCTCGGCCTCGACCAGGGGCGGGCGCGGCGCCATCTCCAGCGCCTTGTGCTTCGGGTTGGCCTTGTCCTTGGCCGGGCACACCTCCACGCAAAGGGTACAGCCGGTGCAGTCCTCCGGCGCGACCTGGACCATGTAGGCGGCGTCCGGGAACTCCTTGCCACGCCAGGGCACGTGCTTGAAGGTCGCCGGCGCGTCCTCAAGCGCTGCGGGATCCGCCACCTTGACCCGGACCGAGGCGTGCGGGCACACCAGCGCGCATTTGTTGCACTGGATGCAGATCTCCGGATCCCAGACCGGTATCTCCGCCGCGATGTTGCGCTTCTCGAATTTCGACGTCCCGACCGGCCAGGTGCCGTCGGGCGGGAAGGCACTCACCGGCAGACCGTCCCCGTGCCCCGCCAGCATCGCCCCGGTCACCCGCTGCACGAAGTCCGGCGCCTGCGTCGGCACCGGCGGCGGGCGATGCCGCTCGGCGGTCGGCGCCTCGGGCAGCGGCACCCGATGCAGGTGGTCGAGAGCCATGTCGACGGCGGCATGGTTGCGGCGGACGACCTCGGCGCTCTTCCGGCCATAGGTCTTCTCGATCGCCTGCTTGATCCGGCCGACCGCCACCGCCGGGTCGATCACCTTGGCCAGTTGGAAGAAGCAGGTCTGCATGATCGTGTTGATCCGCCGACCGAGGCCCGCTTCCTTCGCGACCGCGGCGGCGTCGATCGACCAGACCTCCAGCCGCTTCGACAGCACGGCCTCCTGCACCTCGCGCGGCAGGCGGTCGAACACCTCTTCCGCCGCGTAGGGGGCATTGAGCAGCAGGGTCGCCCCGGGCCCGGCGTTGGCGACCACGTCGTAGCGGTCGAGCAGCGGGAACTGGTGGCAGGCGACGAACGGGGCCTGACCCACCAGGTAGGTCGAGCGGATCGGCCGGTCGGAAACCCGCAGATGACTGACGGTCACTGCGCCGGCCTTGCGTGAGTCGTAGACGAAATAGCCCTGGGCGTGCCCCCCCTCCCCGCCGGTCGCGGCCGCCCGCTCCGCCGCGACGATCTTGATCGAGTTCTTGTTGGCGCCGACCGTGCCGTCGCTGCCCAGCCCGTAGAATACGGCGCGGAACACGTCTTCGGGCTCCTGGAACCCGTCGCGCGCCACGGGCAGCGACAGTCGGGAGACGTCATCGGTGATGCCGACGGTGAACCGGGGCGCCGGACGCTCCTCGCCCAGCCGGGCGAACACGGCCTCGACCATCGGGGGATCGAACTCCTTGCCCGACAGGCCGTAGCGGCCGCCGATCAGCCGCGGCACCGCATCGAAGCGCGGGTTCTCCGCCGTTGCCATGTGCTCGGTCACCGCCGACAGCACGTCGAGGAACAGCGGCTCGCCCTGGGCGCCCGGCTCCTTGGTCCGGTCGAGCACGGCGATCCGCCGGACCGTCGCCGGCAGCGCGGCGACCAGCGCCTCGGCCGGGAACGGGCGGTAGAGCCGGACCTTGAGCACCCCCACCTTCTCCCCCGCCGCGGCCAGCCGCTCGACGGTCTCGTGCGCGGTTTCGGCGCCGGAGCCCATCATCACGATCACCCGCTCGGCCTCGGGGTGGCCGACATAGTCGACCAGGCCGTAGCGCCGGCCGGTCAGCGCCGCGAAACGACCCATCGCCGCGGCGACCGCCGACGGGCAGGCGTCGTAGAAAGGATTGCAGGCCTCTCGCGCCTGGAAGAACGTGTCGGGATTCTGCGCCGTGCCGCGCACCGCCGGCCGGTCCGGCGTCAGCCCGCGGGCGCGGTGGGCGGCGATCGCCTCGGCATCGACCAGCGCACGGAGCTGAGCGTCGACCAGCGGTTCCAGCCGGGCGACCTCGTGGCTGGTGCGGAAGCCGTCGAAGAAGTGCAGGAACGGAATGCGGCTGGCGAGCGAGGCGGCCTGCGCGATCGCCGCCATGTCGTGCGCCTCCTGCACCGAGTTCGACGCCAGCATGGCGAAGCCGGTCTGCCGGCAGGCCATGACGTCGGAATGGTCGCCGAAGATCGACAGCGCGTGGGTCGCGACGGTGCGCGCCGCGACATGCATGACGAAGGGCGTCAGCTCGCCGGCGATCTTGTACATGTTCGGGATCATCAGCAGCAGGCCCTGGCTGGCGGTGAACGTGGTCACCAGCGAGCCGCCCTGCAGCGCCCCGTGGCAGGCGCCGGCGGCGCCCGCCTCCGACTGCATCTCGACCACCTCCGGCACCTGACCCCAGAGGTTGGTCCGGCCGTGCGCCGACCAGTCGTCGGCGAGTTCCCCCATCGGCGAGGAGGGCGTGATCGGATAGATCACCGCCACCTCGTTCAGCCGGTGCGCCACCATGGCGACCGCCTCGTTGCCGTCGACCGCGATCGGTGCCGCCCGTGCCGGGGCGGCGGCGGGGTCTTGTAGCGCCATGATGAGGCTCCGAACGCTCCGGGAAAACGGAGGAGGCGGAGCGGCGGCATCGGCCCGCCGCCGCTTGGATGCGGCGCACCATCGCGCCCGTCCGGCAGGCGGGCATTGACCTGGATCACGGGGCCGGACGCCCACCCGGAAAACCGGGACGGGAAACCCTTGATTAACCCCGATCGCTTAGAACGAACCTGTCGGGGCGACGGCCGGTGCGGCCGCCGCGTCCCGCTTCGGCGAAACTCGGGGCCGTCCGAAGGGAAATTTTCATGCAGTCCGACCGCCGCGGAGTCCACCCCTCCGTCCGCACTGCGACCGATCCTTGTTCATCCGCCAAGGGGCCGAGCCGCCGTGGCCTGCTGATCGCCGGCGCCGCCGCGACCGCGGCAGGGCTGGCCGCGCCGCTCGCGCGGGCCGCATCGCCCCCCCCCTCTCCGGCCGAGGACGCGCCCCTGCCACTGGACGCGCCGGGGTCGACGGTCGTCGTCGACGACGTGCTGCAAGGCCTGAGCGAGCGCAAGCTCAGCCTCTTCAACGTCCATACCGGGGAATGGGTCAGTTCGGTCTACTGGCGCGACGGCCAGTATGTCGAACGGTCGCTGCAATGGATCAACTGGCTGCTGCGCGACTGGCGAGAGAACGCGATCCTGCCGGTGGCCCGGCCGACGCTCGACATCCTGTGCGCCATGACCCGGCTCTCGCGGACCGAGGAGTGGATCCACATCGTCTCGGGCTACCGGACGCCCGAGACCAACCGGATGCTGGCCCGGTCGAACAGCCGGGTGGCACCGACCAGCCTGCATCTCCAGGCCCGCGCGATCGACTTCACGATCCCGGGTGCCCAGCTGTCCGGCCTGCGCGGCTTGGCGCTCGACCTGGAGGCGGGCGGCGTCGGCTACTACCCCCGCAACCATTTCCTGCATATCGACAACGGCCAGCCGCGCACCTGGGTCGGCTGACCCGTCGGATCAGGAGGCCAGACGGGCCTCCTCCGCCGGCACGTCCAGGATCATGTCTCGATCCCGGTCCCAGCCCGGATCGGTCTCCCGCTCGATCCCGGCAGGCGCCATCCGCGACAACACCCGCAGCGCCATGACCACGGTGCACGAGGTCAGGAGCTGGAGCTTGTCCGCGGGCGATTCGCCGAAATCCGCATGGCGGGACACAAGGGCTGCCCAGCGCTCATAGGCGGCGTCCACGGCCCGGCTCAACGCGGCCCAGGCATCGCCGCGGGCGATCGCCGCAGTCTCCGCCTGCAGCGTTTCGAGCGCGATCGCCACGACCTCGTAGTAGAACCGGACTTCAGCGTCCAGGTAGCCGGCCGCGACCGCCTCCGCCGTCGGCCGGGCCGCGGCATCCTCCTCGTCGGCCTCGGCATCGAGAAACATCAGGAACGATGCCTGCATCTCGTCGTTGATATAGGCGAGGAGTTCGGTCGTCGTCCCGCGCCGCTGATCGACCACAGCGGCGGTGACGGTGGCGATGCCCATCGCATAGAGGAACATCAGCTCGGCCACCGACCAGGCGTAGTCCGCCTCGTCGCAGCGCTGGACGAACTGGCTCAAGGCGTCGCGCGCCGGGTCTTCCAGCCCCTCGTGCAGCGCATCGAACAGGGGCGACACAGAGACGAATTCGGCAGTCATCGGCACCCCCTGCTCCGGCTGCGCGTGGTCGGACGATCGAACGGTACGGCGGTCGGCGCGGGGTCGCGACCCTTCCGGGCACCCCCGACCCCCGAAGCATAGCCGCTTGTGCCGCCCGGGCACATCGTCGCGTGCGCCTCTTTCGACATAGCCGGTGCTGCCGGAACGGGAGTCGGCGGCTTACCGATGCGTCGGGCGGCACCGCCCATCCGCGCTTGCCCCGATCGGCAGGGTCAGCGAACAGTGACGCGGCGCCCGGCCCGGGCCGCCCCGTGCGCCGAATTGGCCATCCTTCCTCCCGCAGCCGAGGGCATCGACCATGGCTCCGCCCGAAGCGTCCGCCCCCCGACCGCCCCCCGCCACTCCCGCGACGGGCGACGATCGTCCGTCGGCCGGCACGATCCGCCGGATTGCCGTCGTGATGCACGACATGCGGGGCGGCGGGGCAGAGCGCATGATGATCAACCTCGCGGCCGGCTTCGCCGATCGCGGGCTGGCGGTGGACCTGGTCTGCGTCCGCGCGGCCGGGGCACTGGCCGGCCGGGTGGACCCGCGGGTGCAGGTGGTCGACCTCGCCTGCCCCAGGACCGTCGCGTCGGTTCCCCGGCTGGCGCGCTATCTGCGCCGGGCGCGGCCGGAGGTGGCGTTCGCCGGGCTTGTTCACGTCAATACGGCGCTGGTGCTGGCCAACCGGCTGGCCGGCCGTCCCTCGACGGTCGTGGTCAGCGAGCGCAACACCACCAGCGTCGACGCCGCCGCGGCGGAGACCCTTGCGGTCCGGCTGGCGCACAAGGCGATTCCCGTGATCTACCGGATGGCGGACGGCATCGCCACGGTGTCCGAAGGCGTGGCGGACGACCTGGCGGCGCATTACCGCCTGCCTCGGCACCGGATCGCCGTCCTGCGCAATCCCGTGGTCACGCCGGACCTCGACCGGATGGCCGCTGCCGATCCCGGCCAACCCTGGCTGGCGCCGGGCGCACCGCCGGTGGTGCTGGGGGCCGGGCGGCTGGCGCCGCAGAAGGACTTTCCCACGCTGCTGACCGCCTTTGCCGAGGTCCGCCGCCGTCGGCCCGACGCGCGGTTGGTGATCCTGGGCGAGGGTGCGGACCGATCGGCGCTGGAGGCGCAGGCGGCCGAACTCGGCATCGCCGAGGCGGTCCGGTTTCCGGGCTACGACGCGAACCCCTATGCATGGATGCGGCGGGCCGCGGTGTTCGCCCTCTCGTCACGCTGGGAGGGCAGCCCGAACGCCCTGGTCGAGGCGATGGCCTGCGGCACCCCGGTCGTCTCCACCGACTGCCCCAGCGGCCCGCGCGAGATCACCGATGGTGGCCGGCTCGGCCGGCTGGTCCCGGTCGGAGACGCTGCCGCCCTGGCCGAGGCAATCGTGGCGACCCTCGATGCGCCGCCCGATCGAGACGCGCTGATCCGGAGGGCCGGCGACTACCGCCAGGAGACGGCGGCAGCCGCACACCTCGCGCTGTTCGAGCGCCTGCGCGGCGGTTAGCCCCGCCCGGCTGGCCGTCCCGGATCCGTCCAGCCCAGATGGGCAAGCACGCCGAGCCGGACTTCGGTTGCCGAAAGCACCCAGCCGTCCAGCCGGACGATCGCGCCGCGGGCGAAATCCTCGGCGATGGCCCGGCGAAGGCGGTCGGCCGCTCGTCCCCGCGGCGAGAGCAAACCTATCAGGGCCTGGAGCCGGGGATCGTCGGCCTCAGCGACGCCGCGTGCCAACGCCAGCCTGCCGAGTTCAGCCAGTGCCGCGAGCCGGTCGTCCCCCCGGCCGTTCCTGGCCGCTGCGGCAGGCCAAGGCACGCCCAGCGCCGGCAGGGCCGCTGCGGCCGCGGCGAAGCTGCGTCGGGTGATGCGTCCCATCATGCCTGCGCCTCCAGGTGATCGGCAAGCCGGAGCGCCAGCGCCAGGATGGTCAGAGTCGGATTCCAGAGGCCGCCCGTGGGAAACACGGAACTCCCTGCGATGTATAGGTTCTCCAGCCCATGGACGCGGCAGTCGGCATCGACGACGCCCTGGCGAGGATCGGGATGCATGCGCGTGGTGCCCATGTGGTGCCGGCCGGTGGAAACGACAGTGGGCGTATCGGCTCGCGACCTCGATTCCCAGACGCCGAGGCTGACCTCGTCCTCGGGCAGGTCAATGCGGATGCGGCCATGGCCGGCCTCGCCTACAGCCTGCGCCAGGATCTCCTGAGAACGCTGCGCCGTGCGGCGGTCGGCTTCGGCCCACTGCCAGTCCAACCGGGCGCGGCGCAGGCCATGGCGGTCGACCTCATCCGCCAGGGTCACCCGGCTGTCGCGCAGCGGCACCTGCTCAATGATGGTCTTCAGCATCGCGACGCGATATGCATCAGGCCCGATGCCGCCGACGCCCAGCGTCTGGAGAACCGCAGGGAGCAAGCTGCCGGCATGGTCGCGCAGCGTTCGCGCGTGTGCGGCGGCCTGATCTATGGGGCCCCAGTCCGCCACCGTCCCGGCCAGGCCGGCGACCGCCTCGCCCGACCACCGGGCTTCGCGACGATGGGTCTGCGGCATGATGTGGATCGCGGCATTGGACAGGCCCTCGCGCCGGAGCAGATCCGGGCTGGGCGTGAACAGGTACTGGACCTCCAGGTCCGGCAGCCCCTCCGCCTCGGGCCCCGCGCCGGGCAGCGCGGACCGCGGCACCCGTGGACGATGGAAGGGGGAATACCCCGAGAGGTCGAGGTCCCGGCCGAGAAAGAGATGGCTGCCCTCGATCGTGATGTGATCGTTGAAGTAGCGGCCTACGAGGTCGTGGCCGTTGCCCAGACCGGCCTGCTGGTCGCCGGTGCAGTTCAAGAGCAGCCGCGCGTTCTCGATGCCGCCGCAGGCGAGCACGAACCGGCCGGCCCGGACCGCGAGGCGGCGGCCGGAGGCGGTCGCCACCTCCACCCGGTCCAGGCGTCCGCCGCCGTCGGTGCGCATGTCGACAACTGGCGCATGGAGCACAACCGTGACGGTCTCCATGGCCTCTAGTTCATCCCGGTAGAGCAGTCCGAACAGGCTGGGGGGACTGAACTGCACGACCCGAGTTTCGATCGACGGGCCAAGGTCGACCGGGCGCCGGCCAGAGGCCCGCTCCCAAAAACCGACGTCGTAGGTCGGCGGTCCGATCTCGACGAGCGGATGGGCCTCCGCATACCAGGGCGCCAGCGTCTCGATTCCGAAGGGCCAGCCTGGGTGGGGAAGTCCCTCGCGGGCTTCGAAATCGATCGGCTCCAACGGCCGGCACCAGCCCCCCCAGTGGTTGGTCGTGCCGCCGAAGAAACGCATCCGGCTGTGGTCGAGCCCGTGATAGGGTCGGCCGATGCTTTCGCCAGCATAGGCATCCTGGATCGCCGGGTCGTAGTCGTAGCCGCCGACCTCCAGCAGGATCGCCCGGCGACCGGCACGGCCCAGGCGACGGGCGATCGCAATGCCGGCCGCGCCGGCGCCGATGATGCAGAGTTCGGCCTCCAGATGGTCGGGACCCGCCTCGGCGGCCAGATCGAGCTTCATCGGCCGGCGTCCACCGCGGCATCGGCGGCCGGGGGCTCGACTTCCAGATAAACCGGCCCATCCGGTGCCGGACCGTCGAGCGCCAGCCGGACCACGATCAGGGTCGCGGGCGCCCCTTTCGGCAACAGTTGGGTCAGCGGCAGGCCTTCCGCCGACAGGTCGCCCTGCTCCGGCCCATAGGCAGGAACGAGGCCGAGATCAGGGCCGACGATCCTCTCCCGCGTTCCGATCAGCGCTGCGGCATAGCGTTCACCGTCGCGGTAGACCTTGACCACCGCCCCGTCCCCGAGAGGCCGTTCGGCTGCCGGATCCGGGACGAGCCGGAGCACGCCGCCCGCAGGCAGCGACACCGTCCGCAGGGCGCGATCATGGAAGCGAACCGGCACCAGCGCTCCCGCCACCTCGCGGGTCAGGTCGTTGCGATGCGCGGGAACGGCTGCGGCGTCGACCTCTTCGAACAGGACATGTCGACCGGCGTCGGCGGTGGGCAGTGGATTGCCTTCGGAACCATCGAGACCGCTTGACAGGCGGGGCGCGGTCAGGAGGTACGCGGCCGCCACGGCGAGGCCTGCGGCGATCAGCACCGATGCCGCGACAGCCGCCGCACCCATGCCACGCCGAATCCATCGTCTAGCGCGCCGGTGCGGCGCATTGGCGGCTTCGCTCGTCATTCGGGAACTCTATCAGGACGGAGGGGCAACACGGCACAGATGATAGACGTTGGAGATAGTCCGGTCATTCCACCAAGTCTGCCATCCTATCGACGGCACGACGGAGTAAACCAGTGGATCCGGCCCGCGACCAGATGCGCATGAGAAAGCCAGGGCCGTCGATCGGAAAGGGACGGACGCCATGGGAAGCGACACGGGTGCGAAAGCCGCTCGGTCCGCCGTCCTTTCGCTGCGCCCTACCCGGCCGCGGCCGGGCGGAATGCGCTGCGCAGGCGGCTGGCGAGGGCGACGATTTCGCGCGGCATCAGCGCCAGCACCGCAATACCGTAGGCAACGGCGCCGCCTGCCACCAGGATCGCCAGCCCGCGCAGGCTGTCGCCGTCGGTCAGTTCCGTGTGCTCAAGCGCGAGAATCGCCGCGACCATGGCCACCGCCGCCAAGGCCGGACGCAGGACGGCACCCGCCAGCAATACCGGCGGCAATTTGAAATAGCGCAGCACCCCCGCAGTGGAGATCGCCAGGACGAGCAGGTTGCGCCCGGCGATCGCCCAGCCGACCGCCTCCAGGCCGTAGGGGACCGCCAGCCAGACACCGACCACCGCCGCCGCCAGGCCGATCGCCGTCTCCCATGCCACCCAGCGGGCGCGACCCCGGGCGAACATCAGCGTCCGGTTCAGCGACGCGAAGCAGAGCGGCAGATAGCCGAGGCTAAGGATCGCGAGCAGCCCGGTAACCGGAAGCCACTGGTCGTCGAGCAGCGTCGCGACCAGCGGTTCGGCGACCAGGCTGAGCCCGCAGAACATCGGTACCGTGACCAGCGCCACCAGCCGGACCGCATACCGGTACATGCGGCGGACCTCCTCGATCGACGGCTCGCCGTGGGAGAAGGCCTGCAGTCCGACCCGGCTCATGGTGAACCGGGCGAGCGTGAAGACCAGGTCACCAAGACGCGACGCGGCGCCGTAGTAGCCGGCCGGCACGATGCCGAGGGACCCGGCGATGATCGGCGCCGGAATCCGGTTGCCCAGCGTGTGCATCAGTCCGTGGGCGGAGGCGTGGCGGACGAACGTCGTCACGCTCGCCAGTTCCTCGCGGCGGAAATGCAGCCTCGGGCGCCAGCCGACAATCCCGATCGACAGGGCGATCTGGATCGCCAGCATGACGTATTCGCGCAGCACCAGGCTGTAGACACCCATATCCCCATAGGCCGCCGCGGCGATCCCTGCCGCGCCGGCCAGGCCGTTCGCGATCAGCGGCCGCACCGCCAGCGCCCGGAACAGGAGCCGCCGCTTCAAGAGCGCGGTCAGGGTGGTCACGATCGGGTAGACAACGATAAGCGGAAGCATCCACAGGACGACCGACACCACCTCCTGATTGTCGATCATTCCGGCGACCGCCACGATCACCGCCGTCACCACGGCGACGTAGGCGACGGCGCAGCCCAACATCGTCCAGAAGACGGTATGAACCAGCCCGCCTTCCACGTCCCGGCCGCGCACCAGCGCGATCTGGAACCCCGAATCGAAGACGATGGTCGCAACGGCGAAGACGATGAACACGGCGTTGAACACGCCGAAGCTGGCCGGACCGAGCATCCTGGCCAGCAGCAGGAAGACGACCAGCTGAACGATCAGGGAGGTGATCTTTTCCAGCAGCGTCCAGAGCGCGGCACGCGTCCAGGTCTGTTCCATGGCCATGGCGAATCGGTCATCCGTAGAGGGGTGCCGGCTGTCGGGGGAGGCAGGTCCGGCCGGTATCTCCTCCGGGCGCGGCACTTGCCAGGGGAACTCGTGGTCCAGCCTCCATGCGCCGGATGCGCCGTCATAGCACCGGCCGCCGATCTTCCGGTATTGTGCAAAAGGGACAGTTCTCTTAGGGAAAGAACGGTCGACGACCGCGCCGCGATCCCTGGCTGGGGAACACAATCGCCCGATACGCCGTTTGATCCGGCGGAGATAGCCCGCATGCATCGCCCCAGTGCGTTGCCGCACCGGGCTCCCTCCGCCTAAGCTTCGCCGACTCCTGTTGCCGCGCGACGGCGATCGGACCGAGGGCGTTGCCCTTCCGCTTCAGACGCGAGGGTCAAGTTGGTGCTGCAGTTTCCGATCCGGTCGCCAATGCTGCCGGCGCAGCGGCAGGTGCTGCGCACCTTCGAAAACGCCTTCGTCGTCTTCGCGCTGCTGCTGATGACGGGGTCCCTGCGCTTTCTCTACAGCGGTCTGGGCGGCGGCGGTGAGATCGACCTCGGCGCGGCGCAGGATGGCAATCGGTCGTTCCAGTTGCTGATGCTGTCCTGCTATGGCATCGCCGGCATCGTTCTGCTGCTGAACTTCCGGCGGGCGCTGGACCTGGCGCTCACGGCCTGGCCGCTGTGCCTGTTCCTGGCCGTGGTGCTGGCGTCGATCGCCTGGTCCGCCGCGCCGGACCTGACCATCCGCCGCGGTGGCGCCCTGGTGCTGACCACTGCCTTCGCGTTCTATCTGGTGCTGCGCTACCCCAAACAGCAGCTTGCCGGCATCATCGTGGCGACGATGATCGGACTGGTCTGGATCAACTTCCTGGCGATCTTCATCGTCCCGGACGTGGCGATGCAGGAGACGCGCGACGGTGCGCTCCGCGGCCTTCTGGGCCACAAGAACGACTTCGGCCGGATGATGATCTTCGCAGGCATCGCGCTGTCGACGCTGATCGCCGGCCGGCCGCCGGCGGTTCAGCTGCTGCAGGCGCTGACCGCGCTGATGGCGTTCGTCATGGCAATCCTGTCGGATTCGGCGACCGCGATCCTGACGCTGTTCATGACCCTGGCGATGGTGATCCCGGTCACCCGCGTCCTGGCGACGCAGGCGCTCACCCGGCCGGTGCGCATGACCATCTTCGCGATCACCGGGCTGGTCGGCACCGCCGGCATGGTCGTGCTGCTCTTCTCGGTTGGCCTCGACGCCGTCGGCAAGGACGCGACCCTGACCAACCGGACGCTGATCTGGGACTCGGTCTGGCAGCTGATGCTGGCGAAGCTGCCGCTCGGTTTCGGCTACGGCGCATTCTGGGAGGGCAGTTCGACCGGCCAGACCTGGGCGCTGTTCTGGAACATCGGGCACGCGCACAACGGCTATCTCGATCTGCTGCTCGACCTCGGGATCGCCGGCGCGATCCCGCTGCTGATCGCCCTGGTGCTGACGATAGCCCGGCTGCTGGACTGCTATTCGCGCGCCGACGATTCGCTGTCGCGATTCTACCTGCTGACCATCGTGACGCTGCTGATCTTCAACACCGTCGCCCACGCCTTCCCCGACCACAGCACCCTGTCGTGGGTGATCATGTCGACCGCGATGATCGCCTACGCTCCGCATCGGCGCCCGGCCCTGCTGCCCCGTCGCCGGCGCCGGGGAGCGGCGCCCGCCGTCCAGGGACGCCCGGTCGCGGGCTGACGGCCCCGATCCAAAATTCGCCGCCTCACGGAGAACGGCCTTTGCGCCTCGTGTACCACATTGCCGCGCACGACAAGCCCTGGCAGCTCGATTGGCTGGCCTCGGGGATCCTCGCCGACGGCGACCGCTACATGATCCATATCGACCGGAAGGCGGGCCACGACGTCGTGGATTCCGCCCGGCGCAGCTTTTCCGGTCATCCCTCCGTCGTGTTCCAGGAGCGCCAGTCGATCATCTATTCGGAATGGCGGATGAGCCAGATCGAGATCGACGCGATCCGCCACTTTGTCGAAACCTCGGACGACTGGGACTACTTCGTCAATCTCAGCGGCCAGTGCTATCCGCTCCGGCCGATCGGCGTGATCAAGGACGAGCTCGCCCGGACGCCCGAGGCCAACTACATCAAATGCCTGCCGTTCGACAGCCTGCCGCCATACTTCCGCCGGCGACGCGACTTCTTCTGCTTCCGGGCGGGTGACCGGCTGGTGCGAACGCCCCTGCCCTGGCCGCGGCCGCGCGGCATCCGGGTCGACTGGCACGGCTCCGCCTGGCACATCCTGACCCGACCGTTCTGCGAATGGCTGCTCAGCGATCGGACGGCCCAGCGGATCATGCAGTTCCACCGGCACACCAAGATGCCGATGGAGATGGTCATGCAGACACTGATCATGAACAGCCCGTTCCGCGATACGACCACCGATCACCGGCGCTGCATCCTGTGGGAGCCGCACACGCCGCACCCGATCACCCTGCGCCGCGAGCATCTGCCGAAGCTCCTGGAGCACCCGGCCTATTTCGCCCGGAAGTTCGACGCCAAGGTCGATCGCGAGGTTCTGGAGGCGCTGCGCGACCGGGGGGACGCCACGCCGGCCGTCTGAGCCGGGCGGCAGCGGTGCGCTCCTGGTCGGCCTGAATGAGAAAGGGCCGCGGGTCCCGAAGGATCCGCGGCCCTTTTGCCGCTGCCCCCGATGCAGGGGCCCTCGAAAGCAGGACCCCGCGAAAACGGGGCCCATGGACGAACTGCCGGTCAGGCGGCGGCGCGGTCGGCGCTGCGCTGGGTGGCGGTGGTCGTCTGCGGCACCAGGCGCGGCCGCACCTTGTTCAGCGCCACCATGATCGGCATGTCCGGCCGGCCAGTCAGCAGGTCGACGGCGCGGCCGACCTTGGACCGCGGCGTCCGCCGCCACTCGACCACCATCACCATCGCATCGACGATCCGCGCCAGGAACCGGGCGTCGGTCGACCGGCCGAGCGGCGGCGCGTCGACCAGCACCGCGTCGAAATCGACGCGCAGGTCCTTCATCAGGTCCTCGAGCTTGGCCAGGCTGGCGACGTTGAGCGCCCCCGCCCGGGCCTTGCCGACCGGGATCACCCGGACCTCGCTGTGCCGGTCCTTGTAGCGCACGTCCTCGCCCGCCGCGGTACCCGCCAGCACGTCGCTCAGGCCGGTGCGGTTGCGCGAGCCGCCGGTGAGGTCCGTCAACCGGGCATTCTTGGCATCGGCGTCGATCACCGCGACCTTGAGTCCCGTCGCCGCAAGGTCCCGGGCCATGGTCAGCGCCACGCTGGAGACGCCTTCGCCCTCCACGGCAGAGGTCAGGGCGACGACGCTGCCGACGCCGCGCCGCGCACAGCGGTGCTGGATCGTGGCATGGATCCGCCGGACCTCCGTCGCGAAATCACCCTCGGGGTGGCGCTCCGCCTCGCGCAGGACGCGGCGCTGACCACCGCGGATCAGCGGCAGATTGCCGATCACCGAAAGGCCCAGGGTGTTTTCCACCTCCGACTCGCTCCGGTAGCCGCTCTCCATCAGTTCGGCGAACAGCACGGAGAAGCCGGCCGCGCCCGCCGCCAACAGGATCGCCGCGGCGGCCAGCATCGTCTTCGACGGGGCGTCTGGATTGCTCGGCGCCACGGCCTCGGACACCGTCCAGACGTCCGGCCGGTTGACAGTGAAGCTCTGCGACTCCTGGGCTCGTGACAGCAGGTTGTCGTACATCGTCCGCTTCGCCGCCGCCTCGCGCTCAAGCACGCGGAGCTCACCAGATGCGGACAGCACCTGCTGCAGGTCGTCGTTCAGCGAGTTCAATTCGTCGCGCAGGGCGGCGAGGCGGTTCTCGCCGGCTGACACGTCGTTCTGCAGCTTGCCGGCATAGGAGCGGACCTCGACCCGCAGTTCCGACATCAGGCCGGCGATCTCGGCATCCATGTCCTGCATCACCGGATGGCCCGTGGCATACTGCGAGGCCAACTCCGAGCGCTGCTGGCGGAGCGACGCGAGTTGCTGACGCAGTTCGGTCACCACCGGCGAATCGACCGAGTCGCCGACGATCGTGTCGCCGCGCTCCAGGAACGCCTGCATGTTGGTGAGGGCGGCGCGGGCCCCTTCGAGGGTCGACCGTACCGCGATGATCTCGCCGTTGATTTCGCCGATCTGCTGGCGCAGCGAGGTCTCGTCCATGCCCTCGACCAGCATGTTTTCCCGCTTGAACACGTCGAGCGTGCTCTCCGCCGCTTCTGTCTCTCTGCGGAGCCGCTCCAGTTGCTCGGCGAACCAGCCGGTGGCCTGTTCCGCCGCCTGCAGCTTCGCGTTGAGCTGCTGGGTGATGTAGAGCTCCGCATAGGCGTTGGCGATCTGCGGCGACAGCTCGGGCGTGTTGGTGGAGTAGGAAATGCGAATCACGCTCGACTTGCCGACCTGCTCCACGTCGACGTTGCGGGCCAGCAGCTTGGCGAGGTTCGATTCAGGCGTCTCGGCGGGCACCGCCGGAGCGTCCGCCGTGTCGGCCTCGCCGCCTTCGCCGGCCGCGGCGTCGGCCGCGGCGTCGGCCGAGTCGACAGGGACCTGTTCCAGTTCGGCCGAGGCAGCGGCCTCGCCGGTCTCTTCGGCAGACCCCGTCTCTTCGGCGGACACTGCCTGCGGATCCGAACCGCCGAGACCGACGCTCTCGCGCAGCCCGCCGAGCCATTCGCCGAGCCCGCCCAGCGCCGCCAGCGTGCCGCCCTCGCCGCCGTCCGCCGCGCTCGCGCCCTGTTCCGCTGTGCCCTGTTCCGGTGCGCCCTGTTCCGGTGCGCCCTGTTCCGGTGCGCCCGAACTGGCATCCGATGGCCGGGCGTATTCCGGATGGCTGGCGAGGTCCAGCCTCTCGACCACCCTGTGGGCCAGGGCGTAGCTCCTGAGGATCTCGAGCTGGCTTTCGATCACGTCGATGCCCAGGCCATAGCCGGGCAGGCCTTCCAGCCCGGCCGGCGCACCGGCCCCGGCCGCATCGACCATGATGGTGGTCGTGGCGGTATAGACGGGCTCCCGATTCTTGATGACCAGCAGCGCGGCCGCGGCCAGCACCAGGAAGATCAGCAGGCCCATGCGCCTGCGGCGCCACACGATCTCGACGATCTGCGAAAAGCCGAGGGCGTTCTGACCCTCCTTGCGCGGCTCTGCGGCATAGTCTCGGATGTCGGCGATGTTCGACATGTCGGATCCGTTGCGACCTGTTCCCGTGAATTGCCGGCGGTACCTGCCCTCAGGATCGGCAGTGGACCAGCACGCCCGATTGTGCGGGAAAACCCTCTCCGAAAGGGCAGCGCATAAGTTAACGGCCATCGGAGGTAGACGGTTGCCCCTCCTGCAGTGCCCCGCCTACCGCCAAGGAGGCGCCTGGCGAGACAGTTTGTCGAGGGGCCGGCGGCGATCCTTCGATCGGCGGGGATCGCCCCGTCGGCGACGTATGGACGCACACGCCCGTCGTTGACCAGCACCGATCGTCTGCTGACTGCGTATGCCGCATAGCAGCATGGCCGACCCGCTGAGACCGCAGCACGGTCACGCCTGGGAAAATGGCCGCCGGAGAACGGCTTGTCAGTCGGATGGATCGGCCCGCATTGTCCCATTACTGCAGCACTCATTGCGCCTACCGCCTCGCAAGCGGACCCGCGGCGACGGCAACGGCCCGCCGGCTGCATTGATCTTGTTCATCATTAATGGTTTATTTGAGATGCGGTACCGTATTCTGGCAAACCCCGAAGTAGATACTGAAATACCCCTATCGATACGGTGTGGCAGGGCGTAGGCAATGCTATATCCAGGGGCATGATCAGACTCTTCCGCCAGCGCAAGAAGCCTGTCGACTTCCCGCCGCAGGGCCGCGGGGATGCCGATGCAGACTATTCGCCCCGCCTCGGGGCGCCCGACGGCGCCGGGCGCGGAGCGGCTGCCGAAGGTCCACGGCCATCGGTGCGTGCCGAGGAGCAGCCGGCCGCCGCTTCGGTGCGCCTGGCGATTCGCCCCGACGCCAGCAGCGGCGCCAGGGCGCCAGCGGCGGATGGAAACCGGGTGCCGCCACGACCGGCGGCATCGCCTCTCGAGTCGGCCAATGAATCGCCGTCACGGCGGCCGGAACCGGCCCGAGGACGACTGGAGGCCGACGCACTCTCGACAGCCGCCCGCCCCGAGCCTCACCAGGCGTCCGAGGCCGGCGGCCTGGGGTCGGCGGTGCCGGACGCCAGGGGCACGGCCGATCGTGCGCCGGGTCTCGGCTCGACAGGCTCCGACTCCGCAAAGCGCAATCCCTCACGACCCGACTCGGACGATCGGATGTCGGCCGCAGCCCGGCCCGCCCGACCGGAACCGACGCCACACCGGACCAAGGAAGACGATCGGCGGACGGCTGGCGAACGGCGTTTCTGGTTCACCGCGCGCGATCAGTTCACCGCGCGCGGCCAGGAGCCGGAGTCCAATGCCTCGGCGGACGACCGGCCGGCGTCTCGACCCGGTACCCCCGAATCGGCGAAATCCGGGCAGGGCGAGGACAGCCGTGGCAGATCCGGCGCCCTGGTGTCTTTCGGCTTCGGACGCCGACGCGACTCGGGGCCGCAGCCTCCGGCCATCGCCAGCCCTTCTGTCCCCGCCACTCTGGCGGATACCCGCCGCACGGACGCACTGCCCCGATTCCGCCGGCGCGCGGTCGCCCCCGAGCACGAATCGCAGCTGACCCCGATCGAGCGGGCGCGCGCCGATCTCCTCGACGCGTTCTCGCCGGGTCGGCCGAAGGCCGGCGTTCGGGATTTCTCCGGCCGCGGCACCCAGATCGGCGAGATCATCGCCGCGATCGAGGAACTGGGGGCGAGCGTCGTGCTCTATGGCGAACGGGGGTTGGGCAAGACCACGCTCGCCAACACCCTGTCGGAGATCGCGACCGACGCGGGCTATGTCATCGCCCGGCGCCCCTGCGATTCCGAGACGACCTACGACTCGCTGATGCGCTCGCTGCTGCGCGGGCTCTCGATTCGATTCGCGTCGCGTGAGATCGGCGACCGGATGCCGCCGGGCAGCACCTTTGAGGCGTTGCTGCCCGAACGCGACTTGCGAGCGGCCGACGTGACGGATGCGCTGAAACGGCTCAGCGTCGTGCGGGTGATTTTCGTGGTCGACGAGTTCGACCGGTCTGTCGACCAGCGGCTGCGGGTCCAGTTGGCAGAGACCATCAAGATCCTCGCGGACGAGCGGGTGCCTGTGCATTTCGTCGTGATCGGCGTCTCTGAGACGCTGCACGAACTGGTCGGCGTGCACCCCTCGCTGGAGCGCAACCTGACCGGCGTCCGCATGCCGCTGATGTCGTTCGACGAGATCGACGCCATGATCGATCGCGGCGAGGCGATCACCGGTATGCGTTACGACCGCCCGGCGCGCCAGCGGATCGCCTATCTGAGCTGCGGCACGCCCTATGCGGCCCAGTTGCTCTGCCTCTACGCCGGGACCCACGCCTTGTCCCGCGAATCCTTCGATGTCGGCGTTCAGGACGTTGGCTTCGCCCTGCACCGGACCCTCAACGCCCTCGACCGAAGCGTGGTGGAGGCCTACGACGCCGCGACCCGCGGCGGCAAGGCCGAATGGCTGGTCGACATCCTGTTTGCCGCGGCGACCGCGCCTGCGGACAACTTCGGCCGGTTCGACCTGAACGATGCGTCGGAGGCGGCGCGCCAGCACGAGGCGCTGCCGGCCCTGCCGGCGATTCGCCTGAGTCGCGGCCTATACGAGTTGGCAAAGCCCGGCACCTGCCAGGTGCTGGCGCGCGAAACCACGCCGACCGGCGAGGTCCGCTACCGGTTCACCAACCAGTTGATGCGACTCTACACCCTGGCCCGACAGGCCCAGGCCCGCGGGCTCATCTGACCACGGGACGGGAACGCGTGATGGCCGAACCGCTCTTCTCCGTGGTGATTCCGGTGCACGACAAGGCGCCGCATCTGCCGCGCTGCCTGGCTTCCGTTTTCGCCCAGACCGACGGCGATTTCGAGATCCTGGCGATCGACGACGCTAGTACCGACGGCAGCTCCGAGATCCTGGCGCAGGTCGCCGACCCCCGGTTCCGACTGTTTCACCGCGACCGGCCGGGCCCTGGCGGCTATGCCGCACGGAACCACGGCATCGCGCAGGCGCGCGGGACCTGGATCGCGTTCCTGGACGCCGACGATTCCTGGCAGCCGGGCCATCTGGCCCAGCTTCGCGCTCTGCTCGGCGACGACGACGGAACGATCGCCCTGGCCTCCACCGGCCATGTCATTCGCACCACAGACGGCGATGTCGAGGATCGGGTGACGCGCCGCCTCCCGGCGGACCGACGCGGGCCGATCGACCTCGACTTCCCCGCGTTCCTCCGGCTGTGGCTGGATATCGCGGAGTGCCCGGTGTGGACCTCAGCGATCGCGGTCCGGCGCAGCTTGGCGTCGCAGGACGGCGGTTTTCCGGAAAAGCGCTGCCGGCGGGGCGGCGACAAGGACACCTGGCTGAGGCTCGCGGCGGCCGGACGGGTGGTCATCGCGCCGCAGCCGACCGCCACCTACCATATGGACTCGGTCAACATGGTGACCCGCGCGGCGCCGCTCGCGCTGCCGCATTGCCTCGAGGCGTCGGCCCTGGCGTTGGCCGAGACCGCGCAGGCCAGGAGCAACGGAGATCCGGCGGCCGCCGAGGCGGCGCGCCTACTGCGCCGCCTGGTGGCGCGGGAACGCTTCAACTACGTGCTGGAAACCGCCCGGCGCGGCATCACCCCCAGCCTGGCGACCCTGCGCGGCGCCGGCGCCCCGGACGCGGCAAGCGCCCTGCGCCTGCTGGCGATCCTGCTGCGCAACCGGCTTCGGCCGGGGCGAGGCCGGCAGGCGGCGGCCTGACCGGCCCTGCGCCGCGGGCGCCCCGACAGCGAGAGGGAAGAAAGAGAATGTACGAGACCGTTCGCATCGGCGGCCTGCCGGTGGCCCGGCTGACCATGGCGGCGATGGCGGAGCAGATGGCCGAGGACGTGGCCCGCGCCCGTGCCGGCGCCCTGCCGCCCCAACTGGTGTTCGACATCAACGGCCAGGGGCTGTCGATGTACGCCGACGACGCGGACTATCGAACCGCCATGGACGCGGCCGACCTGATCCATGCCGACGGGCAGCCGCTGGTCCTGTTCTCCCGCTGGGTGCTGCGGCGCGGCCTGCCGGAGCGGGCGGCGACCACCGACTTCTACCACACCGCCTGCCGGGCGGCGGCCGAGCGGGGTCTGCGCTTCTTCCTGCTGGGCGCCGACGGCGCCACGATCGACAAGACGGCGGCGGAGACGCGCCGGCTCTATCCGGACCTGAACCTCGTCGGGTGGCGCTCGGGCTATTTCGGCGCGGAAGAGGAGCGGGAGATCGTCGCCGACATCGTCGCGCGCGGCACCGACGTCTTGTGGATCGGCATGGGCAAGCCGCGCGAACAGATGTTCGCGCTGCGCAATCGGGAAGCGCTGCGCGGCGTTGGTTGGCTGAAGACCTGCGGCGGGCTGTTCGACTTCGTCTCCGGCAACAACTCGCGGGCGCCGCAGGCGCTGCAGGCGGCAGGGCTGGAATGGACCTACCGCCTGGCACTGGAACCGCGGCGGCTGTTCTGGCGCTATGCCCGGACCAATCCCCATGCGGTCGCGCTCATGCTGCGCGACGCCCTGGCCCAGCGAGCGGTGCCCCGCGGGCCGGCCGCTGCCGACGGCGGCTGACACGCTCGGGCTGACACGCTCGCGGTCCGAGCGCGGATCAGGCCGGCGCGGGCTGCCGGCGCAGCCAGGCCGGGCGAGGGCGTAGAACGCGATCAGCGCCCAGAGGAACCAGGTCACGTTGATCGGCTGGATCGGGAACAGCAGCAGTTCCGACAGACCCACCGAGTGGTTGGCGACGCCCCCTGCGGCGTAGCGGGCGGCGAACTGGATCACGTTCCAGACCACGAAGATGTAGATCAGATGGAACAGCGTCCGGTCCAGGAACTCCGCCCGGCTCCGCCGGATGCCGATCGCCGCGAACAGCCCGGAGACGAAGAAGAACAGCGGCATCCGGAACCAGCCCAGCGGCTCCATCACCAGCGGATCGAGTTGCGCCGGCAGCGGCCGGTCGTGATCGACGCCGACCACGGCATGGCCGAGCACGACAAGGACGATCGACAGGGCCTTTGCCATGTCGGCCCAGTGGAGCCTTCCGGTCTCGGACACGCGGCCGGCTCTCCCGCATTCGACGATGCGAGGGTCGCGACCGGGCAGCACTCTGCCCACCCGTCCCACCGCGGCCATCGGAACGCCACTCTCTGCCGCATCGGCCCGCCGGGCCATCGCGCATCTGTCAGCAGTCGCCCCGGACGGCGGACTGGAGATGCCTTAGGGGATCATCGGGCGTTGACCAGCGGTTCGCCCCGAGTGTTGGTGCAGTTCTCGATCTCCGCGACGTCGAGGAAGACCTCCGTCGCATTGCCGTCGTAGTCGACAACGAGATCGTGGGCCCGGACGTTGTTGTTGGCGCTGACCAGATAGCAGTAGCGGTCGCCGCCGATCACACCGCAATTGACGAAGCCGTTTGGCCCGACGCGGATCGGGCCTCCCGAATAGGTTCGGATCAGCCCGGTCCCGTGGCTGTATTCCGGCACTGCCATCCAATAGTTCTCGAAGACGTTGTCGGTGATCACCGTCTCGTTGCTGGTCAGGATCGCGCTGACGGTGTTGACCGTGCCGCAGCGGAACAGGTTGCGGCGGATCATCGTCAGGCCGTAGTTGTTGCCGTCCGGGTCGCCGCCCTTGAAGGTGATCTGCGCTCCCTCCGAGCCGGCCTTGCCGTCGACCGCGTTGGCTCCGTTGTCCTCGAACAGGTTGTTCTCGACCAGGATGTCGTAGCTCTTGCCGTAGAGCGCATTGCAGTCGACGTGACCGACCGAGTTCCGGCAGTTCCGGATCACGTTGCCGCGGCAGAACCAGCCGGTCGCCTGGCGCACGTCGGCGAAGACGGATCCATTGATCTTGTCGTGGCTGTGTTCCGACTGGACGTCGACGCATTCGTTGAACTCGGTGTGGACCGGCCCGCAGCGGCCGCGCGGCTGGGAATCGTTGTAGCCGACCATGAAGATCGTCCCGACGTGATTGCCCTTGGAGGTCCCCTGCCGCATCCCGCGGATGACGTTCTGGTAGAGCCGGACGTCGTCGTGGACATGGCACATCAGGTAGATGAAGCCCTTGCCCCCGTGCACCAGGTTGCGCGCCACATGGACCCCCGCGATCCGGTACTGGTCGCTCAGGAAGGCGAAGCCCGTGTCGCAGCGCTCGAACACGCTGTCGAGGATCGCCACGCCCTCGAGGTCGGCATCGAGCGAGGGCACCTCGCTGTGGTCGAAATAGCCGAAGTTGGTCCGGCTGCTGGAGAACTGGAGGCTGTCGTATTCCCAGGTGCTGGTCCGGATCAGCGGGCAGGCCCAGTCTCGCCAATGCAGGTACTGGAATTGCCTGCCGTCGGCGTGGAGGTAGAAGGCCGCGCCATCGCCGCCGACCAGCACCGGACGCCCTCCCCCGGTGTCGTAGCCGAAGATCGACTGGGTCAGCACCCTGAGGCCGACGCCGCTCAGGTCATAGGTGCCGCTGCCGATCCGTCCCGGCCGCCCCTCGCGCTCCAGTGCGTCGAGCCACGCCGCCGGACCATCGAATCCCCCGGCGTCGATCGCGTCGGCCGGGATGCCGGCACCGGTGGGATCGTAAGGCGGCAGCGCATAGTCGGGAGTGCCACTGGCGCCCCGTACCGGGTCGGCCAGTTCCCAAGCCCCGGCCGCGCCCGGCAGCGCCAGCGCGCCGGCAACGAGGCCGGCCGAGATCAGAAGCCCCCGCCGGCGGACGGGCAGCGATATGTTCAAAGTCGCAGTTCCCGAAAGGCTGGCGCGATCGGCCACGTCTTCCCCTTCATCCATCGCCGCCCGGAGTGCGTCCCGATGCCGGTCCCGCGGGCGGAGGCCCCGGCATCCGAGAGCCTAAGTCCAGAGAGCGAAGCCGCACAAGCCGCCCCGCGCGGCGCATCCGCGGCATTCCGGTTGCGCATCCCTCCCGGGGAGCTTGCTTTCGGTATGGGGTCCGATCCTCCAATGCACCACCGCCTGCCGCCGATGGCATAGGCGGCAACCGGCGTTCTCACGCCGTCGCTTCGGCGAGGTAGTCGTCGATCATCCGCTCGACGTCGTAGTGCTCCGACAGCCGCGCGGCCGCATCGGCGAGGCGTCGGCGGCGAGCCGGGTCCCGCGCCAGCCCGGCGATCGCCGCGGCCCACGCGGCGGCATCCTCCGTCGGAACGGCGACGCAGGCGTCGGGGCCGGCATGCTCGAACGGGGCGCGGTTGCTCGGCACGTCGCTGACCAGCATCGGCAGGCCGGCGTGCAGAGCCTCGATCAGGGCCAGCGACAGCCCCTCGTAGAGCGACGGCAAGGCGAACAGGTCCGCAGCGGCGAGATGGTCCGCCACGGTCTGGGGGTCGACGCGGCCGGTGAAGGTGACGCGTCCGGCGACGCGGCGGTCGCGTGCCCGCTGCTCGAGGTCTGGACGCAGTTCGCCGTCCCCGACCAGCACCAGGCGGACCGCGGGATCGGCCTGCGCCAGGGCGTCGATCAGCACCGCCTGGTTCTTCTGGGAGCTGAGCCGGCCGACATTGACCACCACCAGGTCCTCGTCGCCGTGGCCGAATCGCCGCCTCAGGGCGGCACGGTCGGCCGAGGGCGCGGTGCGCGGCATGCCGTTGTCGATCGAACACAGCCGGCGCCGATAGGCGGGCGGGAAATCCGCGAGGCTGTCGAGCACCGGTCGCGAGACGGCAACCACGCGGGTATAGGCGCCCAGCGTGCCCGCGATCCGGTCGAGACGCCGCGACCACGGCCGATAGCTGGCGGTATCCACATGATGCACGGCGATCCGCCGCGGCACCCCCGCCAGCCAGGCGGCGCCCAGAACGAAGGCGTTGGCGATCGGCAGGTTCGCGATCACCGCCGCCGGCCGATCCCGACGGAACCGGCGCCAAAGGTCGAGGAACGCGATCGGCGCGGCACCGGCGAAGCGGCGCAACCCGCCGTCCACCGCGCGGCTGCCGGCCGGCGCGTCGCCCGTGCCGTAGAGGAAGCCGAGATCGACCACCGCACCGCGGCGCTTCAGACCGTCGCACAACTGCTCGACCACGACGCGCGCGCCGCCATGGTTGTCGTGGGTCAGGAAGACGCAGATGCGGTCGCCGGCGGCCCGGCGGCATGCGGACCCGGCCGAGGACCGGACGGCCTTTGCCTCGGAGATCGAACGGGAGGCGGTCATTGGCCGGAGCCGGCCTCGTCGGTTCCCAGCTTCGCCATCTTGACCGGCCCCAGGGGCGGTGCGTCGTCCGACGGCGCCGTGGTGAAATAGCGCGCGAACCCGACCGCCAGCAGCCGGCACTGCCACAGGTGCCCGGGGTAGCGCCGCAGCATCGCAAGCGACCGCTGCCGCAGCGCCCGGCCGAGCGGCGGCCCGATCTGCACCAACAGCAGGCTGAGCACCGACCAGCGCCGCTCCTTGAGGTGCTTGGCATAAAGCGCCCCGCGGCCGATCTTGTACCGCTCCATCAGGTCGACCACCGCCTCGCGCGTCACCCGTCCATGATCGTGGTAGACCACGATCGCCGGATCATAGACGATCCGCGCTCCTTCGACCGTCGCGAAGACCCGGAAGACGAAATCGGTGTCTTCGCTGGAATGAAGCGGCGTCCCGGCGCCAAACCGCTCGTCGAAGCCGCCCACGGCGCCGAACAGCCGCCGATGGGCGATCATGTTGCAGCCGTGCAGAAATCCGTGGATGTCGCCGGCCCGCCGCACCTCGTCGAACTGGGTGTCGTACTTGACCGTGATCCGGGCAGCCTTCTCGTCATGCAGCAGGACCCGCCCCCCGACCACCAGGGGGCCGCCGGCTGCCCGGAAGCGGCTGGCGACGGCAGTCCAGAAGTCGGGCGCCGGCAGGCAGTCGTCGTCGGTGAACGCGACGATGTCCCCTCGGGCTTGAGCCAGGCCGCGGTTTCTCGCCCGCGCTAGGCCTGGCCGCTGCTCGGTGACCACCGCCAGCGGCATCGGCAGCCGGCCGGCCGCAGAGGCCAGGACCTCGGGTGTCGAATCGGTCGAGCCGTTGTCGACGACGACCATCTCGACATCCATCCCGTCGGGAATTGGCACCGTCTCCAGACGCTCCAGCAGTGCCGCAAGCGCATCGGCCCGGTTCCGCGTGCAGACGATCAAGGAGACTTGCATGAAGACCCGCCCTGCTGGGCTCCGCCGGCGTCTGATGTCCGACAGCCGTTTCGGAGATGTACCGATCATACCGGTTGCTCCGCGCGCTTGTCGTGGCACCGAAAGGGAGTCCTGCCGGCTCGGATTGGGCACGCTGCCGGCACGACCGATCGTCGTCCCCCCAATCGGAGGAGGAAGCTGCCTTGAGTTCGCCATTGAGGTCGTGTCTTCTTACCTTCCTGGAGGCAGTTCCAATCGCTTGAATGGACATGATTTGTCGTGACGAGGCGCCCGCCCTCAACGATCAGTGAGTCGCCGCCACCTACAGGGCAGGCGCCGGTGGCGGCGCTTGCGCCGGTCGCCTTGTGGTCGTTCGACGGTGCCGCTTCCTTTCCGGCCGAGGTGGCGGGCGATGCCGCGACAGCCCCCTCCGGCCTGCCGACCGGCGGCTCGGCACTGGCGCTGGACGGCGACGGCGACTATGCCGAGATTGCCGACGCGCCGGCGTTCCACCTGGCAGAGGGCACGGTCCAGCTCTGGTTCCGCGCCGCCGACCTGGACCGGCCCCAGGCGCTGTTCTCGAAGGACTCCGCCGGCTACGACGACGGCGGCCACCTCGAGATCCGGATCGAGGACGGCGGCATCAAGGTCCGCCTCCAGGACGCCGGGGAAAGCCACTGGCTCTTCGGCGGCCGCGATCTCCTGAGCCCCGACGCCTGGCACATGGTGACCTTCGTCTTCGGCGAGGGCGGCGCCCGGCTCTATGTCGACGGCGTCAAGGTCGACGACGATCCGCACCAGGGCGGGCTCTGGTTTCCCGACTCCGGCACCGGCAATGCCGAGCCGATCACCCTCGGCGCCAGCCAGCACGTCAGCGGCGACGGCCGCGCCGACAACCTCGACCGCTTCCTCGACGGCGCGATCGACGACGTCGCCCTGTTCGACCGCCGCCTCGACGGCGACGCCGTCGCCGACCTCTTCGACGCCTATCGCCACGCCCCCGCCACGGGACCGGAGACGCCGCCGGCCCCGGGTCCGGCGCCCGAGGACCTGGTGCTGATCGGCACCGACGGCGACGACACGTTGACCGGAGGGCCGGGCGACGACCTGCTGGACGGCGGGCCGGGCGACGACGTGCTGTGGGGCGACGGGCGGCCCGGCGACACGCCGTCCCTGTCGCCGGTGGCGGCGCTTGCGCCGGTCGCCTTGTGGTCGTTCGACGGTGCCGCTTCCTTTCCGGCCGAGGTGGCGGGCGATGCCGCGACAGCCCCCTCCGGCCTGCCGACCGGCGGCTCGGCACTGGCGCTGGACGGCGACGGCGACTATGCCGAGATTGCCGACGCGCCGGCGTTCCACCTGGCAGAGGGCACGGTCCAGCTCTGGTTCCGCGCCGCCGACCTGGACCGGCCCCAGGCGCTGTTCTCGAAGGACTCCGCCGGCTACGACGACGGCGGCCACCTCGAGATCCGGATCGAGGACGGCGGCATCAAGGTCCGCCTCCAGGACGCCGGGGAAAGCCACTGGCTCTTCGGCGGCCGCGATCTCCTGAGCCCCGACGCCTGGCACATGGTGACCTTCGTCTTCGGCGAGGGCGGCGCCCGGCTCTATGTCGACGGCGTCAAGGTCGACGACGATCCGCACCAGGGCGGGCTCTGGTTTCCCGACTCCGGCACCGGCAATGCCGAGCCGATCACCCTCGGCGCCAGCCAGCACGTCAGCGGCGACGGCCGCGCCGACAACCTCGACCGCTTCCTCGACGGCGCGATCGACGACGTCGCCCTGTTCGACCGCCGCCTCGACGGCGACGCCGTCGCCGACCTCTTCGCAGCCTACCAGACCGGTGCGCCGATACCGGCACCGACCGGGGGCGACGACGTGCTGATCGGTGGTGACGGCGACGATGTCCTGTCCGGCGGTGGCGGCGATGACCTGCTGGACGGCGGGCCGGGCGACGATGCGCTGTTCGGCGAGGCAGGTGACGACGTGCTGAACGGCGGCGCCGGCGACGACACCCTGGACGGCGGCGACGGGTTCGACGTGTTCGTCTTCGACTTCGGCACCGACCCCGGCGGCCCGGGCCGCGATACGGTGGTCTTCGACCGCGGTGCGGACACCGTCGCGCTGCAGGGTCTGGATCCCGCCGCCGTCACCGTGGAGACGACGGATGCGGGCGCCGTGCTCTGGTGGGATACCGACGATGGGCCGGTCGCCTTCGCCGACATTTCCGCCCGGGACGGCGGGCCGCTGGACGCCGAGGACCTGGGCCTCGCGACCGGTCTCAGCCCCGATGGCCTGATCGGGTAGGCTCGGCGTCCGGCCGCACCAACTGAATATCGGTCTGGAGCAGGCGCTCCAGGCTATCCTCCCGAACCTTGACACCGATGCCGCAGCGCTCCGGCCCGACCAGGGTGGCGGCGACCTGCGCGTTCACTTGGCGGACGAAGTGGACGCCGTCATAGGAACCGTCGGCGAAGCCCGCCAGCCGCACCGAAGAAAAGTCGCAGAACGACTCGAACAGGCCCGAAACCCCGACCAGCGTCTCGACGTAGTCGTCCCACTCGCCGTCGTGAACCATCGCCGCGCGGTACCACTCCGAGAGCGGCGGCGTATAGGCGACGTACTCCGCGTCGGGGAAAACGGTCGTCAACTCTTCAAGCTCGGCGGTCGTGACGGCGGGGTCGATGCGCCGGGGCGGCGGCACGGTCAGCCCCTCCAGGAACGCCTCGCGCCGCGCGACGGCGTCCTCGATCAGCGTCGGCGGCTCGTAGTCGCCCGCCGCCGTCAGGGCGCGGGCCTCGAACTCGTCGTCATAGTACCGGGGGAGCGGCGAGTCCCCGGCGAGCGTCCGGACCGACATCTTCAGCGCCCCGAGGCTGAGATAGGTCGGCACCATCGCCGGCGGCGCCTCGCCCCGGGCGAAGAACGCCGGCAGGGTGTTCGGCGGCGGCGGATAGAACTGATAGTCGTCGAGCCCGACGATCACCAACTCCGGTTCCACGCCGCGCGCCTTCAGATACCGGAGCACGTCGGTCATCTCCGGCAGGCTGGCCGTGGAGAAGGAGAAGTTGAAGCAGGTCCTGCCGTCGACCACCTCGGACGCCGGCAACAGGGTCACCTTCGAGCTCCCGAGGATGATGCAGTCGACGCCGGGGCCGCGGTCCTCGAACAGGTTGGCCTTGGCGATCCGTTCGTCGAAGCCGAAGTTTCGGTCGGTCAGCTTGTTGCCGGACGCGTACCATAGCGGGTCGACCGCCAGGTTCAGCGCGAACACCCCGCCGAGCACGAGCAGGACCCCCGCCGAAATCGACGCGAAATAACTCAGGAAATGCCGATCGAGCCGTCGTTCCATTCCCGCACCCTTCCGGAACAGGTGACCAAACGGGCATTCCGCGCACTGCCCGCCGGGGCCGATAAGGCCCCTTGTGCCTGCCAATGTCTTCGCCCAAAGGCCGGTTCATCCGGCGCTTGCTGTTGCCGCCTAGAACTGGAAGTAGAGAAACGGGCTCACCTCGCTCAGCTGCAACAGGGCGAGCGTCGCCATGGCTCCCACCGACAATGCCCAGGCCCGGGTCGGGCGCCAGATCAGCGGCGCCGGCGCCCGGCCGGAGACGACCAGCGTCGGATCGAGCACCGGCCGGTGCCGCGCGGTGATCTGCACCGTGTTCGGCATCGCCCAGACCACGAGGAACCCGGCCATCAGCCACAGCACCGACAGACGGTCGACCGCGACCAAGTCGTCGACCCAGGTGACCGGCAACTGGGCAAGGACGGCGCCCAGCCCGGGGATCCGCTGCATCACCTCCGGCAGGACCATGCCGCCGATTCCGAACATGCCGGCATAGACGTTCATCGCCGCGTCGAAGCCGGTTGCCCGGAACGGCACCCAGGTCAGGGCGATCAGACCGAAGGTGATCGCCACGAAGACCGCCCGGCGAAGCGGCGACCGGCGGTGGCGGCGGGGGTCGTACCCGGTCACCCGCCGCAGGAGATGGTTGCCGACGATCAGAACCCCGTGCAGCGCGCCCCAGAACACGAAGGTCCAGCCGGCGCCGTGCCACAACCCTCCGATCGCCATGGTGATCAGGATGTTGAAGAACTGCGTTCCGCGCCCGCGCCGCGACCCGCCCAGAGGGATATAGAGGTAGTCGCGCAGGAACCGGGACAGCGAGATGTGCCAGCGCCGCCAGAATTCGATGATCCCCTGCGCCTTGTAGGGCGAGAAGAAATTGAGCGGCAGCCGGATGCCGAACATCCGCGCCAGCCCGACCGCCATGTCCGAATAGCCCGAGAAGTCGAAGTAGATCTGAAAGGTGTAGGCGAGAACGCCGATCCAGGCGTCGATCATGCCGGGCACGGTGCCCGCCGCCGCCAGGCCGAAAACGCCGTCGGCATAGGGCGCGAAGCTGTCCGCCAGGACGACCTTCTTGAACAGGCCGATCACGAAGATGGTCAGTCCCAGCGACAGGTCCCGCATCACCCGGCGGGCGCGCTCGCTGCGGAGCTGGGGCAGCATCTCCCCGTGATGGACGATTGGGCCGGCGATCAGCTGCGGGAAGAAGGTGACGTAGAGCGCGTAGTCGCGAAAACCGGCACGCGCCTCTGTCCCGCGGGCGGTGTCCACCAGGTAGGTGATCTGCTGGAAGGTGAAGAACGAGATGCCCAGCGGCAGCACGACGTCCCCAATGTCGAGCTGGCGGTCCATCATCGATCCGATCGTGCCGGCGACGAACGCGGCGTATTTGAACCAGCCGATCAGGGCCAGGTTGAACACGATGCCGACTGTCAGCGGCAGCCGTCGGGGCAGGCCGCGCCGGACCTGACCGGCGATCACCATGCCCAGCAGGTAGTTGATCAGGACCGAGCCGAACAGCAGCAGGACGACCTTCGCGTCCCACCAGGCGTAGAAGAATGCCGAGGCGCCGAGCAGCAGCCAGTTGGCGGCCCCGCGCGACACCCGAAGCGCGAGGTAGAACCCGACCAGGACGCAGGCCAGGAAGATCAGGAACTCGTAGCTGTTGAACAGCATCGCCGCACGCCTTTCGGCCGCCCCCGCCTGCGTCGGTTGGGCAGCGAACTAGACCCCTGCCCGATCCCACGCCGACCGTCCGCACGACGGCCGGCATCGGGCATCCGATCCACTTCAGACGACGCTGGCCTCGCCGGACGATAGCAGCCCCAACCGCGGCCGTTCTGGATCGTCCTTGACCCGGAAAAGATCCAGAATTTCATGGGCGAAGGCCGTGTTCGGCACCGGCTGATTGCGCCGGACCCGACCGAGCGCGGAGCTGTTGAGAAACCAGGCGCCCTCAAAACGGTGGTCGCCGCTGCGCACTCCGATCTCGGGGTTGTCGATCACGCCGAGGGTCGGCGAGGCCACCCTGTCGATCCGCTCGCTGCGGTTCCATTCGATCAGAAGATCCGGCAGGCAGTCGCGCTGGGGGCCGGGATAGATCTGGTCGGCCAGGATGATGGCCTCGACCAGCTTCTCGCCGGTGTCCGCATTGGTCAGTGCCTCCAGGTCCTCGGCGAGCCGCCGGACCAGCGTCTCGTATTCCGCGCCCGGCGCGACCCGGCCCCGTGCCTCGCGGCCCTTGAGGTTGATCCGGACCGCCCCGGCGGAATCGAACATATAGATCTCGAACATCCGGCGCGCGGCGCGCTGCTGCGCGACGATATCGGAGCGCAGGCTGCGCCGGTGCTCTTCGGTCGCGCGGCCGACCTGTCGGCGCACCGGCTCCGGCAGTCGGCGCCACGCCGACCGAGCGACGGTCCGCCAGTTCCGGCTCTGCCGCGCCGCCGCGACGTCGCCCGGATAGTAGACCGCCTCCAGCCGGCTCAGGACGGTGTCCAGGGTCCGCGACGCCGTGACCGACCGCCCGATGCCGTGGCTCAGCACCACGAGGCTGGCCACGTCCGGCCCGACGGCGGCGAGCAGGCGGCCCACCGCGGCATCGATCTCGCGATAGATCTCCAGCAGGGGGTCGCCGCAGGCCTCCAGGAGGTCCGGGCGATGATGCGGGCTGGTGCGGTCGTGGACGTGCCAGAGCATGTGGCCGGTATCGTGCGCGGCGTCGAAGGCGACGAAGAAGAAGTCGAGCGGCTCGCGTTCCAGCAGCCAGAGGCAGGCGTCGAGCTTGCGCCGGATCCGGCCGCGCATGCGCTCCATGAAGTCGCGCACGCCCTCCGGCGTGTCCACGTCGGCGTCGTCGGTCGGGCAGCGGGGACCGCGCGGGAACGGGTCGTCCCCGAACGTCTCGACCAGCGTGTCGGCCAGGTCCGGCGGTGTCGACCGCGCCACGGCGTTGTCGTAGACGCGCAGATGCGTCATCCAGTCGACGACCTGGAACCCGTTCAGGCCCGGATAGAGGAAGCAGTGCGGCGCATCGATCACGCCGACCCGGTGGCCGGCCTCGGACAGGCGCACCCAGAATGGCTTTGCGACGATGTCCTCGGGCCCGATGTGGCGGTCCCGATAGGTCGAAGGATCGAAGCGCTTGACGCCGTCATACTGGCCGTGCTCGCCCGCCGGGAGCCCGGTATGGAAGGACGGCCAGAGCGCGCCGGAAACCAGGCCGCTCGGATTGCCGGTCCGACCTTGGGCCGCCGTCTCGTACAGCCGCCGCAGCGCCGGCAGTTCACCTTCGGCCGCCCACTGTTCGACCAGATCGGGATCCAGCGAATCCAGACCCAGGACCATCAGGCCGTCGCGTCCAATCATTTCTTGCTCTCCGCGCGTTCGATCATCCTGCCGCCGGGGAATTCAGGCGTCGTCGACAGGCATTTGACTCTACCAGCAGGTGGGTCGCCGCCGCCGTCGCACCTTCGGCGCGGTCGCCACTCATGTGGGGAGAGGCGACGCTTTCTCTTGGGAGGTATCTCCACTACGAAGGTCTGCACGGGTGCCCGAAGCCTCTCCGCCTGACCGCCGAGCGTCACGGCGGATTTCTTCTTCAAGTAGAGAAACGTCTTCGATATTGTCATTTCCCGAAATGAAGACCGTCCCGAATCCGGCGTCCCGGCATGCGGGGATCGGCGAGGCCGATCCTTCTGCCGCCATACCGGCGACCGTGGTCGTGATGACCCGCGACGCGGCGGCCGTGCTGCCTGACTGCCTTGCCGGCCTCGGCCGGTTCTCGCAGGTCCTCGTAGTGGATTCCGAAAGCCGTGACGACACGGCCGCCCTCGCAAGGTTCCATGCCGCGGAGCTGGTCCCGTTCCGCTGGGACAGGCGCTATCCCAAGAAGAAGCAGTGGTGCCTCGCCCATCCGTCGGTGCGCCACGATCTCGTTCTCTTCGTCGATGCCGACGAGCGCCTGCCACCGGAGGCGGTGCAGGAAATCGGCCGGATCGCCACCGCGGAAACCCGCCGCTGCGGCGCCTGGTCGGCGGTCCTGCGGCCCGTGCTCGGCGGCCGCGTGCTGCGGTTCGGCCGCGCCCACCGCAAGATCGTCCTGCTCGACCGCCGGCGCTGCCGCTTCGGAACGGTCGACGATCTCGACGCCCCGTGCACCGGCGAGGTCGAAGGGCACTACCAGCCCGCCGTCGACGGCCCGGTTGGACGCCTGCGCCAGACCTGGCGGCATGAGATCGGCCCCCTCGGCGACTGGCGCGAAAAGCACCGGCGCTACGCCCGGACGGCCGGCTGGCTGGAGGCGACCGGCCGTCCGGGCGTTCCGGCCGACGAAGCTCAACCGTGGCGCCGGCGCTGGATAAAGCGCGCCCTGGCCGTCGTGCCCGGCCGGGCGGTCCTGGCGTTCCTGGACAGCTGGGTGCTCCGCCTCGGCATGCTCGACGGGCGCGCCGGACTGGACTGGGCGGTGATGCGGGCGTGGTACTACCGGCAGATCGGAAGGGAATGCCGGCGCTATCGCAGGAAGGCGCCGAACATCGCCGGCGAGTGCGCGAGCAGCGTCGCGGCCAGTGGGCCGGCAGTGCCGCCATCCCGGGCCACGGCGCGGCTGAACAGATGACGCCCCATGACGGTGGCCGACATGCCCTGTCCGCCCGCAGGTCGATCCGCCAGATCGCTCGGCAGGCCCGGGCAGCCCGGGCTCTCGGCGGCATTTGGGACAAGGCGGGGTCCGCCTCCGCGAGCGCGTCAAGCCGGCCCGGACGAAGGCCGGGTTCAGGTGGCCGAGGGCCCGGCGGGGTCGGCGCCCCCTCTCCGGTCCAGGCGAGGCGCCCCGCATCGCGCCAGCAGCCCGGTCTCGGGAATGCCGTGATGCCGGCCGGGTGCCAGGGGCCGGCGGACGACAATGGGACGCCCCGCCGATCATTGGAGCCGAGGCGGCAGGGAAGAAGGTCACGGGCCCCGTCGGCCGATCGCTGCACTGCACCCAAAAGAGGCGACGACCGGACCCTTCCGATCGCCCCCTGTTAACGAGCGGTTAACTTTCGGAACAGCATCCTGTAGTCTCAATGATGGCCGGTGGAGGACGCGGGGCAGTCAATTGCCCTCTCGACCCGGCCGTCGGACCTTGGCCTTGGCACCGTTGCCGTTGGGAATCCCCGATTTGGCGACATTTGCACGGCCGCACCGGGGACCGGCAGGGAGCGGTAGCCGATGACGACGATCATGAGCGTACTGGCGGTGTGGCTTTTTGCCTCGATCCCCTTCGGCATCCTGATTGGCCGGATGCTGAAGCGTGCCGCCGCCGAACAGACGGTCGCCTCTGGCGCCGAGCCGTCCTCGTGGCAGCCGCTCGGCGGCCGGGCGCTGGCCTGCGACGTTCGGCCGGGCGCCGCTCTGGCGCGGGTGTCGCTGGACCGCTGCGAGGCGCTGCAGCGACGCATGCCTTGAACGGATGCCTTGAAAGGCTGACGACGGGCTGACCGGATCGGGCTGACCGGAACGCGCCTGCGGGCTTCCGGCGGTCGGTGCCGTCAGCCGGCACACCCCTCCTTGACGACCTACCCCCAGCGGCGAACCGGCCCCGTATCGACGTGCAGGAAGCCGTTGGCTGGATAGTAGCCGACGCCGCCCGCCCCGAGATTGAGTGCCATCCGGTGCAGTTCCGAAAGGCTGTAGCCGGGCAGTGTCACGTCCACCGCCATGCCGTGCATGTGGTAGCTGTTGACGGCGACCCCCTCGTGGGTTCGGGCAAGCGCGGCGTTGGTCTGCGGCGTGCGATAGCCGCTAAGCACGATCAGCGGCTGGCGCGTGTCGGCGAGCCGGGTCAGAGCGGTGATGACGTCGAACAGCCCCGGATCCATCCGCGTGATCTGCCCGACCCGCCAGTCCCGCATAAAGTGGTTCAACTGCGCCAGCGCTTCGCCGCGGTACTCCCCATCCTGGAAATAGGTCGCGGTCAGCTGCTCGTCGGTATGGGCGTTGTAGAGGCTGAGGCGGCGCGTCGACCCCGCCCGCTCCGCCAGCATGTGGCGCAGGTCGCGGATCGTGCGCTCCGGCGCCAGCCCACGCGGCCGGAGCGGGAAGCTCGGCTCGGCGTTCAGTCCTGCGGGTGCCAGGCGCCGTTGCTGCGCCATCGCCGGCACCCCTGCCAATCCGGCCAGTCCGGCGGCGCCCGCCGCGATCAGGCGGCGGCGGCCGATGGAGCCGGTGGACCGGCCTGGGGTTTCATCGGGCGTGGGGTCGCCGCCGCTCTGGTCGAGAGGCGCGGAGTCGAATCGTTCCTTCATGGGTGACAGAGTAGAAGCCGAAGCCCTGCGGCCCGACTGCGCATTGGCAAACCTGCCGGGCTCTCTCGACCGACCCGCCGCTATGTCATCGGGCAGCGACGCTCCCCCTGGGGAGCCATGCCGAACGCTTTCGGAGGCCTGTGCCGGTGATCGGGCGGGTCATTCGTGGCACGGCCCGAACGGACGATGCGTCGGCGCAACAGTATTGGCGAAAAAGGTGCGCCCGTGCCGCATGAGCGCGTTGCCGGTCCGGCGGGACCGGGCCAGCTTCCATCGAGGTCCCCAAAGCGACGGAGGTCGACCCCATGGCCGATAGCGCCGCCGCCCCCCGCGACAGTCTCGCCCGCGACCGCCTGCACCGCGAGGTGGCGAACGAGCCCTTGACGGCCGATGCGGAGCGCCGGCGACTTGCCGGGGCGTATCGCCGGGTCCGGGCCGACAGTCTCGCCCTGGCCGAGCGCCTGTCGGCCGAGGACATGGTGGTCCAGTCGATGCCCGACGCCAGCCCGACGAAGTGGCATCTGGGCCATACCACATGGTTCTTCGAAACCGTGGTGCTGTCCAGCCATGCTGCCGGCTACGGCGTGTTCGATCCCGGCTACGCCTATCTCTTCAACAGCTACTACGAATCGCTGGGTCCCCGGCACCCAAGGCCGTCGCGCGGAATGCTGACCCGGCCGGGCGTCGCCGAGGTGCTGCGCTATCGCGACCATGTCGACGCGGCGATGAGCCGGTTCTTCGAGAGGGCCGGCGACGAGACCTTCCAGGCCGCGGCTCCCTTGATCGAATTGGGACTGAACCACGAGCAGCAGCACCAGGAGCTGATCCTGACCGACCTGCTGCATGCCTTCGGGCTGAACCCCACCGACCCAGCCTATGCGCCCGACGCCCCAGCCCCGCCGCCCGTCGCCGATCCGGCGCCGGGAGGCTGGATCGAACATCCCGGCGGGTTGGTGGACATCGGCCATGACGGGACCGGCTTCGCCTTCGACAACGAAGGTCCGCGCCACAAGGTCTGGCTGGAGCCGTTCCGCCTCGGGGTGCGGCCGGTCACCAACGCCGACTGGCTCGCCTTCATGGCGGACGGCGGCTATGCCCGGCCGGAGTTCTGGCTGTCAGACGGCTGGGCGGCGGTCCATGCGGAAGAGTGGCTGGCGCCGATGCATTGGGAGGAGCGGGACGGCGCCTGGTGGCAGTTCGGCCTGACCGGCCTCCGCCCGGTCGATCCCGACGCGCCGGTCGCCCATGTCAGCTATTACGAAGCCGATGCCTTCGCGGCGTGGGCCGGTGCCCGACTGCCGACCGAGGCGGAGTGGGAGGTCGTGGCGGCCACCCTGCCGCCGATCGGCAACACCCAGGGTACGGGCCTGTTCCGGCCCACGCCGCCGTCCCGTCCGGGCGGTGCCGTGGAACCGGTGCAGATGTTCGGCGACGTCTGGGAGTGGACGCAGAGCGCCTACGGCGCCTATCCCGGCTTCCGGCCCGCACCCGGTGCGGTCGGGGAATACAATGGAAAATTCATGTGCGGCCAATACGTCCTGCGCGGCGGGGCCTGCACGACGCCGGACGGTCACGTCCGCGCCACCTACCGCAACTTCTTCTATCCGCATCAACGCTGGCAGGTCGCAGGCCTGCGCCTGGCCTGCGACGCGGCTTGATCTCGAGGATTCATCGATGGACCAGCACGCCTCCCCCGACGTGTGGGACGACGAACGCGCCCGCTTCCGCGCCGACGTCCTTGCCGGCCTCGCTCGGCCGCAGAAGGAACTGCCGTGCAAGTGGCTGTATGACGAGGCCGGCTCCCGGCTGTTCGACCGCATCTGCGACGTGGCCGAGTACTATCCCACCCGCACGGAGATGGCGCTGCTGGAGGCCCATGCCGGCACCGTGGCCGAACGCACCGGCCCGGCCGCGGACCTGGTCGAATTCGGCAGCGGGGCCAGCCGGAAGATTCGGCTGATGCTCGACGCGCTCGAACGGCCTGCCGGGTATGTCGCGATCGACATCTCCGGGGAGTTCCTGGAGGAATCCTGCGCCGCCCTGGCCGCGGACTATCCGGAGTTGCCGATCCGGCCGGTCGCCGCCGACTACACCCGGCCGATGGATCTCCCTGAGACCGCGGGCGCCGGCCGTCGGCTCGGCTTCTTCCCCGGATCGACGATCGGCAATTTCGAGCCGGAAACCGCGGGTGGCTTCCTGGCCCGGGCACGCGGGAGCCTGGGTGACGGCGCGGCCTTCCTGGTCGGCGTCGACCTGGTCAAGCCGGCGGAGATCCTGGAGCCGGCCTATGACGACGCCGAGGGCGTCACGGCAGCCTTCAACCTCAACCTGCTGGAGCGTATCAACCGGGAACTGGGCGGCGGGTTCGACCTGGACCGGTTTCGCCACGAGGCGCGCTGGAACCCACACCTGTCGCGGGTCGAGATGCATCTGGTCTCGACCGCGGACCAGGTCGTGCCGATCGACGGCGAGACCTTCGCGTTCCGCGAGGGCGAGAGCATCCACACCGAGAACAGCTACAAGTACCGGCTCGACGATTTCCGCGGCCTGTCCGAGGCGGCGGGCTGGCGAGCGGAGGCGTGCTGGGTCGACCCGGAGGGGCTGTTCAGCCTGCACTACCTGGAAGCGGCCTGACGCGACGCTGACGCGACGGCAAGCTTCCGGGCCTGTCTCCACCCATCGGGCGACGCCGCTCAGCCGGCGGCGAGACCGCCCCGGCCGCGCGCCAGCCGCCGGCTGACCGCAGCCGTCAGCCAGCCTGGCACCAACCGCCGGCGCGGCAGGCTCGGCGGCTCGAGGACCCCGACCGCAGACAAGGCCCGCTCGACCCGCCGCGCCGCGAGGGCCGCGTCCGCCGCGCGACCGCCACAGCGGGGATGGAGCCGGACCATCGCGTCGGCATGGGCCTGGATCCGGCGGCCGGTCGTCGAGTCGACCGACTCGACCACGACCACCAGCCGGTCGTCCGGACGGGCGAGGCGCGCCAGACGGAGCTCGCCCAGGAGCCGGTTCTCATCATCGACGCCGTCGACGCCGGCGATGACCAGCGTGGCCTCGGCGGCCGCCACCCGACGACCGGCCAGGGCCGCGGCCACGGCACATCGGGCCGTCGACGGAGATCCCAGGGTGGCGACGGTCAGGGCATCGACCACCGTATCCTCCCATCCGCCATCGCCGAGGATCGGAAGGATTCCGGCCCCGGCGTGAGGACAGGATACGCCTTCGGCGGCCTCGCCCGCGGTGACTTTTTGGGAACATCGCTTTCGCGCCGGACGTCGCCCCTTTCGGTCGGGCACCGCCGCTTCCACCGAAAGCTCAGGTTGACGGCGGCGGAAGGTCGGTGCTTTTTGGGCGATTCGGAGGCCTCGCCGCCTGCCGAAGGAAGGAAACAGTGCGCCGGCCACCGGCGCCGGGTCGAGGTTCCTGAATGCCGTCCCTGTCCGCCGAGTCGGTGTCCATCAGGCTGTTGCTGGGCGGGTTGACCGCCCTGACCGCGCTCTCCATCGACATCTGCCTGCCGGCGCTGCCCACGATCGCCGCCGCCCTGGGCCGCGACCCGGAGGCGGCGCAGTTGATCCTGACCGGCTATCTGGGCGGATTCGCCGCCGGCCAGCTCGTGGTCGGGCCGCTGAGCGACCGGTTCGGCCGCCGGCCGGTCCTGTTGGGTGGCCTGGCGCTGTTCACGATCGCGGCGCTCGGCTGTGGCTTTGCCGGCTCGATCGAGCAGTTGACGACACTCAGGATCCTCCAGGGTCTGGGCGGCAGCGTCGGTCCCGTCCTGGGCCGGACGGTCGTGCGAGACCTGTTCGACCGGGAGGACGGGGCCCGCGTGCTGAGCTACGTCCTGATGGCGATGACCGCCGCTCCGATCCTCGCGCCGATCCTCGGCGTCGGGATTCTCGCCGTCGCCGGCTGGCGCACGATCTTCCTCGGTCTCGCGGTCTACGGCCTTCTGGCCACAGCCATCGTAACGTTCTTCCTTTCGGAGACGAACCGGCGGCCCGATCCGACGGCGACCCGACCCGGCCGCATCGCCGCCAACTGGCGCGTCTTCCTCGGCAGCCGGACGGGGACCGTGAACGCGCTGGTCATCGGCTTCACCTTCGGCGGCATGTTCGCCTACATCTCCGGATCCCCCGCCGTTGTGATCGACGTGTTCGGCCAGCCCGAATGGGTCCAGGCGGCGGTATTCGCCGGCACCTCCGCGATGCTGCTGGTCGGCTCGCTGATCAGCGGCCGCCTGGTCGCGCGGCACGGCGTGGGCCGCATGCTGGCTGCGGGCCAGTCCCTGGTCGGCGCCGGTGCCGCCATCACCATGGTCGCAGCCCTGTCGGACTGGGGGCTCGGCCCGATCGTGCTGGGCGTGGGGGTCTATGTCCTGGGCGGCGGCCTCACCTTCCCGAACGCGACCGCCTTGGCGATGCAGCCGCATCCGGGGATGGCCGGCGTGGCGGCCTCGCTGCTGGGCTTCGTTCAAATGGCGTGCGGCGCGCTCGCCAGCGTGGCCGTGATGGCCTTCTACGACGGGACGGCGCTGGCCATGGCCGCGGTCATGGCTGCCGGGGCGGTCGCGTCGCTCCTGGTCCACGCGGCGCGCGAGCGGCCCTATGCCACCGCGGCCGGCGATTGAGAGGACTTCGATCGCCGGTCAGTCTCCCAGCCCCGCCTCCCGGGCCAACCGCTCCAGCGCGATCGGGGCGGCCGTCACGATCCCGTCGCAGCCGCGGGCGAGGCATAGCGACAGTCGGTCGACGGCATCGTCCCCGGCTGAGTGGAGGCCGGTGCAATCGACCCGCAACCCCGCATCGCGAAGGTTGCCGACGGCGTCGACGCCCAGCCGGTCGGCGGCTGCGACGAAGGTTCCGGTCAGCGCGATCCGCCATTCCGGCCCGGCTTGGGCCACGATCCTGTCCACCAGCACGCGGGCCCTGGGCGCGCCGGCGGGCCATGCCTGCCACAGCAGGGCGGAGGGATCCCAGCCGCAGGCCAGACCCGGAACCTCCGCGGCCAGCGCCGCCACCGCCGCCGGATCCTGGCCGGAGAGCACCAGCCGGTCGGCGACCGGCGCGACCAGACGGGCGAAGCCGCCGATCGCCAGGCGGTCCATGGCCGCCGCCGGATCGCGCAACGTCACCAGGACCGTCGCCCCGGGCGCCGTGTCGCTGCCGCTCACCATTGCAATCAGCTCTTCCAACAGGAGCACGCGGCAGGGCCCGGGACGGCCGTCCGCCCCGCGCAGCCGAAGCTGCGAGAGACGCTCGCCGGTCAGGGCGGCAACCGGCCCTTCGCCGTCGGTTTCCTCGGCCAGGTCGGCTTCGGCCAGGCAGACGAAGCCGCCGTCGCCGGCAAGGCGGAGATCCGCGGCCAGGAAGGCGCCACAGGCCAGCCCCCGGCGGAGGTTGACCCGGTCATGCGGGACATCCTGAGGCGACCGGCGAAACCGGTGCCGGATCAGCGGCACCCGGCGACCGGCCGACCGGAGCGCGAGGCCGTCGCGGTCTGCGTCCGGCGTCGCCTGCGTCAGCCCCAGCATCCCTGCATCCGAAGCCCCTCCCGATCCCCCGCGGGCGTCCGAGAGGCGCCGACCGTCCCGCCCGCCAGCGGATAGCCGGAGGCCTTTGGGGTTTTGTGACATATCGGTGAAGCTTGAATGACATCAGCCCGGGCCGACCCGGCCGCGATCAGCTGAGATTCGGCGCCGGCAGGCTTGGCCGGTCGGAGCCGTCCTTGAGGCCGATCCCGCTCGTCCCCCGCCGGCGTGCCTCCGCCATCAGCCAGGCCAGGCGACGCGCGGCCTCGGCCGGTGGCATCCCCTCCGGCCGGATGTTGGAGAGGCAGTTGCGTTCGGCATCGGTCGTCCGGCCCGGCCGGGGCCGGACGGTGAGGTAGACGCCCAGGCTGTCGGGCGAGGAAAGCCCCGGCCGCTCGCCGATCAGCACCACCGCCATCGCCGCGCCCAGGGCCGCCGCCACCGCGTCGCCGACCGCCACCCGGCCCTCGGCCACGATCACCGTCGGGGCCAGCCGCCAGGGCGGGTCGGCGGCGTCCAGCCGCTCCAGGAGGGCAGTCAGCAGCGGCGGAACCTGCACCTGCACCGCGCGGGCCGACAGCCCGTCGACGACGACCAGGGCCGCATCCGCCCCGTCTGCCGGCGCCGCGGCGGCCAGCCGCGCCTCGGCCTCCTCGGACAGGCGCCGGCCCAGGTCCGGACGGGTCAGGTAGGTCGCCCGCTCGCCGGCCCGGCTCTCGGCGGCCAGAAGGCCGAGTCCGCGCGGCGCCAGGGCCGGCTCGAGGTCGCCGGCAAGGCGATCCCGGTCCAGCGGGTCGTGCACCGCATCGCGCGCGCGGGCATGGGCCAGCTGGAACGCCAGATGCGCCGATGTCGCCACCGCCGGACCACTGCGGGCGAGCCCGATCCGCGCCGGCGTGTGCGGCCGAAGCCGGTCCCAGCCCGCCGCCGCGCCGGCCGCCGGTGACACGGTTGCCGGTGAAACCGTCGTTAATGAAGCGGGCGCCGGATGCGCCGTTCCCGGCAGGTCCGGGCGGTCCGTCTCCCGTTCCGCCGCCATCGCCCCCTACTCCGCCGCCAGCAGGCCGGCGAGCGGCGCCGGCAGGCGGTCGGGGCCGATCCCGTCGGGCCGGATCCGGCCGGCCTCGTCGGCCAGTCCGACCGCCTGGAGCCAAGCCTCGAACTCCGGCGCCGGGCGCCGGCCCAGCAGGTCGCGCACCGCCAGGGCGTCGTGAAAGGAGGTACTCTGGTAGTTCAGCATCACGTCGTCGGCCCCCGGCACGCCCATCACGAAGGTCACGCCCGCCGCGCCCAGCAGGGTCAGCAGGCCGTCCATGTCGTCCTGGTCGGCCTCGGCGTGGTTGGTGTAGCAGACGTCGACGCCCATCGGCAGACCCAGCAGCTTGCCGCAGAAATGGTCCTCCAGCCCGGCGCGGGTGATCTGCTTGCCATCGTAGAGGTATTCAGGGCCGATGAAGCCGACCACGGAGTTGACCAGCAGCGGCCGGAACGCCCGCGCCACCGCATAGGCGCGCGCCTCGATCGTCTGCTGGTCGCAGCCGTGATGCGCATCGGCCGACAGCGCGCTGCCCTGGCCGGTCTCGAAATACATCACGTTGGCGCCGACCGTGCCGCGCTCCAGCGCCAGGGCCGCCTGTCGCGCCTGCTGCAGGAGGGCCAGGTCGATGCCGAAGGCCCGGTTGGTCGCCTCGGTCCCGCCGATCGACTGGAACACCAGGTCAACCGGCGCTCCCTCGGCCATCACCTCCAGCGTCGTCGTCACGTGCGCCAGCACGCAAGTCTGGGTCGGGATGTCCAGCCGGCCGCGCAGGTCGTCCAGCAGGTGGAGGAGTTCGGCCGTCCGCTGCGGGCTGTCGGTCGCCGGGTTGATGCCGATCACCGCGTCGCCGGCACCCAGCAGCAGCCCGTCCAGGATCGAGGCGGCGATCCCCTTCGGATCGTCGGTGGGATGGTTCGGCTGAAGGCGCACCGACAGCCGGTCCGGCAGGCCGATCGTGTTCCGGAAGGCCGTCGTCACGCGGCATTTGGCGGCGATCGTCATCAGGTCGGAAAGCCGGCAGATTTTCGCCACCGCCGCCGCCATCTCCGGCGTCAGCCCGGGCGCCAGCGCCGCCAGGACGCCGGCGTCGGCCCCGTCCGACAGCAGCCGGTCGCGCAGCTCCCCCACGGTCAGCGACGCCACCGGCGCGAAGGCCTTCGCGTCGTGGCCGTCGAGGATCAGCCGCGTCACCTCGTCCGCCTCGTACGGCACCACCGCCTCGTTCAGGAAAGTCGCGAGCGGCAGGTCGGCCAACGCCATCTGCGCGGCCACCCGCTCCTCCGCGCTGTCCGCCGCCACGCCGGCCAGGACGTCGCCCGAGCGCGGCGGCGTCGCCTTGGCCATCAGCGTCCTGAGGTCGGGAAAGACGTGGCGCGTGTGGCCAAGATCGATGCGATACATGCGATGGGATGCCGAAGGCCGGGTGCCGCCAACGAAGATGTTGTCATTTGTTGCGGTTCGTCGGCATCGACCCACGGAACCGCCGCCGACAAGGGGCACTGTACCACGGATCGACTCCCCTCGCGTAGGCCGTGTCGATCCAAGTCGTCCGGGGCGCCTGCGCTCGCGCACCGGCCTCGGCGGCCCGGCCTATGGTCGGCCCCGTTCCTCCGCCAGCCACGCGAACAGGCCGGCCGCGAAGCGCCGGGTCGCCGGCATGAAGAAGCTGCCGAGGTGGTAGAGCGGGTCGAGCGTCGTCACCACCAGCCGCCCGCCGCCATAGCCCGGATGGTCGTAGAGCAGCGATCCGCGCTCCGCCCACTCGATCACCGACGTCGCCCCCGGCGGCGGGGTCAGCAGGCCGTGGACGTGCCAGGTCGCCGCCGCCCGGTCCAGGTGGCGGGCGAGCGGATGGTCCGGCGCGGCGATCTCCACGCCCAGGTCGGTACCCTCTTCCCGCCACCACCAGAAATCCGTCGGCACCGGCTCCAGCGCGATGCTCGGCAGCCAGCGGTCGGGCTCGGTCTCGCCCAGCACCACCAGCATTCCGCCGCGGGCCAGGACCGCGCGCCGCGCCTCCGCCTTCTCCGCCAGCAGCGCCGGATTGCTGCGGCAGGGCACGACCACCGTGTCGAAGCCGTCGAGGTCGCCCGCGGCAAGCCCCCGGAGATCGATCGTTGCATCCAGCGCCGGCGCCACCACCGGGTCGGTGAGCGCGAAGAAGTGATAGCTGGCGCCGCCGTCCAGCGCCGCGATCCGCCCGCTCATGCGACCCGCTCCCCGGCCTCGGCCCAGGCCAGCAGGTTGGGCAGCAGCCGCGCCGCCGTCGTGTCGTCGCCGGCCTGCATCCAGAGGTCGTTGCCGGCGTGCATCAGCAGGCGGCCGCCCTCCGGCGGGTGCCACAGCCAGTCGACCGGCACCGCTTCCGGCCCCAGGGTCGCCAGGATCCGCGCCCCCGGCGGCGGCGGGTTCTCGCCGCGGCCGTAGAATCCCGCCACGCCCCGGCGAAAGGTCAGGTCGGCCGCCTCGACCCCGGCATAGAGGGGATGATCCGCCGCGATCGCGACCCGGAGATCCTCGAGCCGCGGCCGGTCGATCGGACGGAACCGGCGGAGCGCCGGGTGGAAGGGATAGGCCAGCAGGCCGTTGAACACCATCGTTCCGCCGGCGGCGAAGAACCGGCCCAGCCATTCGGCGTGTCGGGCCAGCAGCCGCTGGTCGGCATGCATCGGGACGATCAGCGTGCCGGTCCCGTCGGGCGCCCCCTCCCCCAACCGGTCCTCCGCCAGCGGGTCGACCCGCACGCCCCCGGGCAGGCGGCCGGCATAGGGGACCGTCGGCGGACGGGACGGCGACAGGTGTCGGATCGGCCGACCGGACCCGCTCATGTCTCGAACACCGGCACCAGCACCCGGTGCCGCCGGCCCTCCGCGCCGTCCAGCGCCGCCCGGCCGAACGGCACGCCATAGAGGCGCTGCAGCGCCGCCTCCGTCAGCAGCGCCTTCGCCGGACCGCAGCGCGCCGGCTCCGTGCCGCCCATCAGCAGCACTCGGTCGGCGACCAGTTCCGCATGGTGCGGGTGGTGGGTGGTCATCACCATGGCGATCCCCCGTTCGGCCGCGAGCCGGCGCAGCGTCGCCAGCACCACCGACTGGTTCTGGAAATCCAGCGCCGCGGTCGGCTCGTCCAGCAGCAGGGCGGTGCCGCCGCCGACCAGGGCGCGGGCGATCAGCACCATCTGCCGCTCTCCGCCCGACAGCGCCGTCGCCGGCCGGTCGGCGAAGCCGGACAGGCCGAGTTCCGCCAGCGTCGCGTCGACCGCGGCGTAGTCGGCGCGGCTCGGGGCCGACAGCAGGCCGATGTGCCGCGCCCGGCCCATCACCACGACGTCGCGGACCGTATAGGCGAACGGGGTCGTGAAGCTCTGCGGCACATAGCCGGCATGGCCGTCGATCGACACCCGGCCGGCGGCCCGCGGCTCCAGCCCGATCAGCGTCTTCAGCAGCGTCGTCTTGCCCCGGCCGTTGCGGCCCAGGATCGCCAGGATTTCGCCCGGCGCGACGCGAAGGGAGACCGCGCGGAACGTCCACGCCCGCGCCCCCGGCCAGCGATGCGCCAGCCCCTCCGCCTCGATCGCCGCGGCGGGCACCGGGTCCGGCGTCGGCTGCGCGGTCATGTCCGCCATCCTCCCATCGCCGTGCGGCGCAGCAGGACGGCGAACACGGGCGCGCCGATGATAGCGGTCAGGACGCCCAGCGGGATCTCCGCCGCGGTCGCCGTCCGCGCCACGTTGTCGACCAGGATCGTGTAGGTCGCGCCGATCGCCGCCGCCGCCGGCAACAGCCGCCGGTGGTCGGGCCCGACCAGCATCCGGGCGATGTGCGGCACCACCAGCCCGACCCAGCCGACGATCCCCGCCACGGCGACCGAGGCGGCGACGATGCCGGTGACGCAGACCAGGGCCGCCCAGCGCGTGCGCTCCACGGCGACGCCCAGCGCCGAGGCCTCCTCGTCGCCCAGCGACAGGAGATTGATCCGGAACCGCATGGCGACCAGCACGCTTCCCAGCACCCCCAGGGCGGTGCCGATCACCAGCGCCTTGTCGAACGTCGCGGTGGCGAAGCTGCCCATCAGCCAGAACACGATCGCCGGCAGCGAGTCGTTCGGGTCGGCGAGATAGGTGACCAGCGACACCAGGGCGCCGAAGAACGCACTGACCACCACCCCCGCCAGCACCAGCGTCAGCACCGAGGTCCGGCCGCCCTGCCGCGCCAGGGCATAGACCACCGTCATCGCCGCCAGCCCGAAGACGAAGGCGGAGCCGATCATCGCGGCGGTCCCGGCGGCGAACAGGATCGCCAAGGCGCCGCCGAAGGCCGCGCCGGAGGAGACGCCGATCAGCTGCGGGCCGACCAGCGGGTTGCGGAACACCCCCTGGAGCACGGCGCCCGAGAGGGCGAGCCCCGCCCCGACCAGCGCCGCCACCAGGATGCGCGGCGCCCGGATCAGCTCGACCACCCGCCAGTCCGTCTCCGGCACCGCCGCCCGGGCGTCGACCGCCCCGATCCAGCCGGCGGCGATCGTCAGCACCCGGTCGACCGGCACGCCGTACCGGCCGATCCCGAGCGAGACCAGCGCCGTCGCCAGCAGCGTCGCCGCCAGCCCCAGGCCCAGAGCGCCGTCGCGCAGCCGGCCCGCCGCGGCCGGACGGCGCCCGGGTTCCGCCGTCGCGGTCACCGCGTCGCCCCGGCCTACTGGCCGGCGGCGGCGGCGAAGACGCCGTAGTGGGCGGCGTCGCCGTTCATCGGCAGCCGCAGGATGGCGTCGATCTGCGCCTCGCTCGGCCGGGTGCCGTAGATGCACTCATAGGCGTCGGCGATCTCTCGGCGCAGCGGCCGGTCCATCCGCTCCGGGTGCAGCAGTTCGGTCAGCCACAGCCACATCAGCGGCGATTCCTGGTTCGGCGGGTCCCAGCGATAGCCGCCGAGCGGCACCTTGTAGACCCGCCGCTCCTGCACGGCAGTCAGGCCGGCATAGAGCGGGTTGTCGTAGACGTCCTGCGGGCTCAGATCCTCCTCGAAGCCGTTCAGCAGGATCACCTCCGGATCCCAGGCGATCACCTGCTCCGGATTGACCGTGCGCCAGCCCTCCTCGCCCGCCGCCGGATTGATGCCCCCGGCCAGCCCGATGTAGTAGTCGTTGTAGGTGCCCGACCCAGCGATCCTGAGGTCGGAGAGATAGCGCAGGAAATAGAGCACCCGCGGCCGGTCCTCCTCCGCCAGCCCGGCGGTGGCGGCCTCGATCTCGCCCAGCGTCCGCTCGCGCCAGTCGATGAAGCGCCCGGCCCGCTCCGGCTCGCCGGTCGCGGCCGCCATGATCTCCAGCCAGCCGCGGGTCAGGTCCTCGGTGCCGTAGTGGAACGTCGCCACCGGCAGCCCGGCGTTGATCAGCGGCTCGACGATGTCATCGCCCTGGTGCGCCCACTGGAACACCAGGTCGGGCGACACCGCGAGCAGTTCCTCCACGTTCGGCATGAAGCCCTGGCCGACGATCTCGCTCGGGATGTCCCGCGCCTCGGGGAAAAACTCTCCCAGAACGCCCTCCAGAAGGGCCGTCTTCGACAGCGGATGCATCGCCGCCAGCCGGTCCGTGCCGCCGTCGACGGCGACCAGCATGCTCGCCGCCGGGATCGGGATCGTGGCGATCCGCTCGGCCGGCCCGTCGAGCGTGACGGTGCGGCCCGACTGATCGGTCAGCGTGAGCGGCTCCGCGGCGGCGGCCGGCGCCGCCATGGTTCCGGCCAGCAGGGCGGCAGCCGCGCAACGCAGGGCGGGGCGCGTCGGGCCGCGTCGCGTCGGGGCGCGTTCGGCGGATCGGCTCGTCATGGCTCTCTATCCCCCTCGGTCGAACCGCCGGACGGCGGCATGGGTCGATGACTGCCGGAGTGTGATAATGATTCTGCGAACAATTCGCAATACCGAACTGCCCCTCTCCTCGCTCCCGGTCCCGGTCTCGCCCCCCAGCGCCCTGGGAGGCTGTCCGGCCGCAGGCCGGACGGGGACGTCTCTCGCCCCCCAGCCCTGGGGGCTGTCCGGCCGCAGGCCCGACGGGAGGCGGCGGGCGTCAGCCCGCCGAGGCCGGCGTCTCCGAGGGCGACCCCGCCGGGCGCCTCCCGGCGCCCGCCCCGCTGGCGCGGGGCACCTCCCCGCAAGCGGGGAGGGAGAATTCTCCCCCCAGTCTTGGGCGGCCGTCGCGCGCCGCGCGGTCCGTCAGTCTCGGCGGCCGGGACGGTCGCCGCGCGGGCCGTCGCCGCGGACCCGGTCGTGGAAGCGCTGGCGCATCCCACCGACCTCGTCCTCGGTGATCGTCCCGTCGCCGTCCGCGTCGAGCATCCGGGTCATCCGGTCGATCGGGGCGGCGAACTCCTCCGCCGTGACGCCCGCGCTGCCGTCCTCGTCCAGATGCTGCCAGGCGTCGACCATGTGGCGGCGGGTCATCTCGGTCCAGATGGTCTGGAATTCCTCGAGCCCCAGCGTCCCGTCGCCGTCGGCGTCGGCCCCCGCGAAGCGGTCGGCGCGCACCGCCTCGATCTCCGCCTCGGTCACCTCGCCGTCGCCGTTGCGGTCGAACATCTCCAGCATGCGCTGCGCACCGCCCCCTTGGCCGCCCATCATCATCCCGGGGCCGCCGCGGCCGCCGTCATGCGCCAGTGCCGGCACGGCCAGCGCGCCGAGGCCGACCACGCCAGCCAGCGCGACGGCGGCCAGGGCGGTCCGGGTGGCGGTGCGCGTCTTGAAGCGGGTGTCGAAACTCATGGTCCGTCTCCATCGATCGGGTCTCAGGGGGAGGGTCGGCCGGATTCGGCCCCTCCGGTCCGCCCATCCAAGCCTCGAACCGTCGCAGAACTTCGCCGCCGCCCCCCGGTTTCGGTAACCGGCCGTCGCGGCTCCCGCGGTTCGACACAATTCGTTACAGTTTCCCCACCCGCCGCCGATCCCGCCCGCGGCATACTCGCCCCGCCATGACCGAGACGCCCCACATCCTGATCGTCGACGACGACCGCGAGATCCGCGACGCGCTGGCCCGCTACCTGGAAAAGCAGGGCTGGCGCATCTCGAAGGCGGAGGACGCCGCCGTGGCCCGCCGGATGATGAAGTCCGCGGCGATCGACCTCGTCGTGCTCGACGTCATGATGCCGGGCGAGGACGGGCTGAGCCTATGCCGGGAGCTGCGGGCGGCGGGCGACCTGCCGGTGATCCTGCTGACCGCCCTGGTCGAGGAGACCGAGCGCATCGTCGGGCTGGAGATCGGCGCGGACGACTACGTCACCAAGCCGTTCAACCCGCGCGAGCTGGTCGCCCGGATCAAGGCCGTCCTGCGCCGCGCCCGCGCCCTGCCGCCCCAGCGCGGCGCGACGGCCGATCGCGGCGCGGTCCGGTTCGACGGCTGGACCTTCGACCCCTCGGCCCGCGCGCTGATCGATGCCGAAGGGGTGACGGTCCCTCTGAGCACGGGCGAGTTCCTGCTTCTGGAGGCGCTGATCCGGCGGCCGGGGATGGTGCTCAGCCGCGACCAGCTGCTCGACCTGACGCGCGGCCGCGACGCCGCCGTGTTCGACCGCAGCGTCGACAACCAGGTCAGCCGCCTGCGCCGGAAGATCGAGCGCGACCCGAAGAACCCGACGGTGATCAAGACGCATTGGGGCGGCGGCTACAGCTTCGCCGCCCGGGTCGAGCCCGCCGGCGGCGGCGGGCCGGCGGCATGAGGCTGGTCCCGCAGAGCCTGGCCGGGCGGCTGGTGGCGGTGCTGCTGATCGCCCTGGTGGCCGCCCATGCGGTCGGCTTCGCCCTCTTCGCGGGCGAGCGGCGGACCGCGCTGGCCGCGGCGCAGCGCGAGGCGGTGATTGCCCGAACCGCCGCCACGCTGCGCCTGCTGGAGGCCGCGCCCGCGCGGCTGGAACCGGCGGTGCTCGGGTCGGTCAGTTCCCCAGACACACGCTTCCGCCTCGCCAGCCAGAGCCCGATCGAGTCCGACGCCATGGGCCGGCGGGCGGCGCGGCTGGCCGACCGGCTGGCCCGCGACCTGCCGGGCGTGGCCGAGGCGCGGCTCGATATCCGGCCCCCACCCCGGCTGTTCGCGCGGCCGTCGGCCCCAGACCGAGACCCGGACCGTGGCCCATACCGTGCCCCTGGCGGTGACCCGGCCGGGGACCGGTTCGACCACGACCATCCCGCGCCGGCGCCCCTGCTGCTGCGCCTGGCGCTGCGGCTCGACGACGGCCGCTGGCTGGTGGTCGAGACCGGCCGCCCGCCGCCGCCGGCCTGGGCGCTGGCGCCGCTGGCGGCCCTGGCGCTCTCCGCGCTGGCGATCGCGGCGGTCACGGTCCTGGTCGTCCGGCGGCTGACCCGCCCGCTCGGCCGGCTGGCCGCGGCGGCGGAGGCCTTCGGCCGCGGCGAGCGGCGCGACCCGCTCGACGAATCGGCGGGTCCTGCCGAGATCCGCCGCACCACCCGCGCCTTCAACGAGATGCAGGACCGCCTTGCGCGCTTCGTCGCCGACCGGACCCGGATGATGGCGGCGATCGGCCACGACCTGCGCACGCCGATCACCTCCCTTCGCCTGCGGGCCGAGCTGGTCGACGATCCGGAGACGCGCGAGCGCATGCTGGCGACCCTCGAACAGATGAGCCGCATGGTGGAGGAGACGCTGGCCTTCGCCCGCGCCGACGCCGCCGCCGAGGCGACCCGCCCGATCGACCTGCGCGCCCTGGCCGAAAGCCTGGCCGAGGACCGCCGCGCCGCCGGCGAGGACGTGGCGCTGGAAGACGGCCCGCCGGTCGTCCTGCCTGGCCGGCCCACCGCGCTCGGCCGGGCGCTCGACAACCTGATCGGCAACGCCGTGCGCTACGGCGAGCGCGCCCGGCTGAGCCTGGAGGCGACGGCCGAGTCGGTCCGCCTTCATGTCGACGACGACGGCCCCGGCATCCCGCCCTGGGACCGGGAACGGGCGTTCGAGCCGTTCGTCCGGCTGGAGGCCTCGCGCAGCCGCGAGACCGGCGGCACCGGGCTCGGCCTCGCCGTCGCCCGCACCCTGATCCGCGCCCACGGCGGCGACGTCATGCTGTCGGAGGCACCGGGCGGCGGCCTGCGGGCGACGGTGACGCTGCCGCGGCCCGCCGCCAAGGCCTGACCCCACCAGCCGCCATCACCCTTGCGCGGCTCGGCCTTCGGCCCCACCATCGGGAGGCGAGACATCCAACCGGCCGAACCCGGCCATCCCCGCGATGCGCGCGGTCTGCGCTCCCCCGCTCCCCACCCTCGCGCGTCGTCGCTCCCCGGTTCGACGGAGATCGGCCATGCCCGACGGGCTGCGCATCCTGCCCGGAACCCCCTATCCGCCCGGCGCGACCTGGGACGGCTCCGGCACCAACTTCGCCCTCTTCTCCGCCCATGCGGAGAAGGTCGAGCTGTGCCTGTTCGACGACCGCGGCCGGCGCGAGCTGCATCGCGTGCCCCTGCGCGAGATGACCCATGAGATCTGGCACGGCTACCTGCCCGACGTGCGGCCGGGGCAGCTCTACGGCTATCGCGTCCACGGACCGTACGATCCGAGGAACGGCCACCGCTTCAACCCGAACAAGCTGCTGATCGATCCCTACGCCAAGGCCCTGTCGGGGCCGCTCAAGTGGCATGACGCGCTGTTCGGCTACCGGATCGGCCATGCCGACGGCGACCTCTCGTTCGACCGGCGCGACAGCGCCCGCTACGTGCCGAAGAGCGTGGTCGTCGACCCGGCCTTCACCTGGGGCCGCGAGCGCCCGGAGCCGCGGGCCTGGCACGAGACCGTGGTCTACGAGATGCACGCGCGCGGCTATACGATGCGCCATCCCGAGGTCCCGCAGGAGATGCGCGGCAAGATCGGCGCGCTGAGCCGGGCGCCGATCGTCGACTACCTGGTCGACCTCGGCGTCACGGCGGTCGAGCTGCTGCCGATCCACGCCTTCGTGCACGACCGCCTGCTGGAGGAGCGGGGGCTGCGCAACTACTGGGGCTACAACTCGATCGGCTTTTTCGCGCCGCACCCGGAATATATCGGCAAGGGCGGCATCGACGAGATCAAGACCTTCGTGCAGGTGATGCACGACAACGGCATCGAAGTGATCCTCGACGTGGTCTACAACCACACCGCCGAGGGCAACCACATGGGCCCGACGCTCAGCTTCCGCGGCATCGACAACCGGTCCTACTACTACCTGGTCGGCGGCGACGAGCGCTACTACAACGACTTCACCGGCACCGGCAACGCGCTGGAACTGCGCCACCCGGCCGTGCTGCGCATGGTCACCGACTCCCTGCGCTACTGGGTCGAGGAGATGAAGGTCGACGGCTTCCGCTTCGACCTCGCGACCACGCTGGCCCGCGTCAGCGGCAATTACGACGAGCACGCCGGCTTCCTCGACGCGGTCGCGCAGGACCCGACGCTGGCGCGCGCCAAGCTGATCGCCGAGCCGTGGGACACCGGTCCCGGCGGGTATCAGGTCGGCTCCTTCCCGCCCGGCTGGGCCGAGTGGAACGACCGGTACCGCGACACGGTCCGCCGGTTCTGGCGGGGCGACGGCGGCCAGTTGCCGGAGTTCGTCTCGCGCTTCGCCGGATCGGCCGACATCTACGACCACCGCGGCCGGCGGCCCTGGGCCAGCGTCAACTTCGTCACCGCCCATGACGGCTTCACGCTGAACGACCTGGTCAGCTACGACAAGAAGCACAACGAGGCCAACGGCGAGGACAATCGCGACGGCTCGGACAGCAATCACAGCTGGAACCACGGCGTCGAGGGCCCGACCGTGGACCCGGAGATCGAGGCCCTGCGGCTGCGCCAGATGAAGAACATGCTGGCGACGCTGCTGCTCTCCCAGGGCGTGCCGATGATGGTCGCCGGCGACGAGATGGCACGCAGCCAGGGCGGCAACAACAACGCCTACTGCCAGGACAACGAGATCAGCTGGATCGACTGGTCGGCGCTGGACGTCCCGCTCGGCCGGGACCTGCACGGCTTCGTCCGGGAGGCCCTGCGCCTGCGCCGGGACCACATCGTGTTCCACCGCTCCCGCTTCTTCCACGGCGCGCCGATCCCCGGCACCGAGGTCAAGGACGTGACCTGGCTGCGCCCGGACGGCCGGGAAATGGAAGGCGACGACTGGTCGGTCGGCCACGCCCGGGCGCTGGGCGCGCTGATGTCCGGCGAGGCCGGCCTGATGCACGTCACCGAACGCGGCGTGCCCGAGCCGGACGACACCTTCCTGCTGCTGTTCAACGCGGGCGACGCGCCGATCACCTTCAGCCTGCCGGGCGGCGAGGACGGCGCCCGCTGGACCAGGGTCTTCGACACCGTCCGCCGGGACGACGAGCCCGACACCTCCGCCAGCGGCGACACGGCGATCGCCGGCACCGATACCTATGATGTCACGGCGCGCTCGCTCGTCCTGCTGCGCCGTGCGAGGACCGAGACATGAGCCGCCGCCTTTCCTACCGCTTCGGCCCCCGGATCGAGTCCGACGGCGTGCGCTTCCGCCTATGGGCGCCGGCCAGGACCGACGTGGCCGTGATCGTCGACCCCGGCGGCCGGGCGGAGGCGCGGCACCGCCTGGACGACGTGGGCGACGGCTGGCGCGACGCGCTGGTTCCGGATGCCGGCGCCGGCACCCGCTACCTCTTCGACATCGGCGACCTGCGGGTCCCCGACCCGGCCTCCCGGTTCCAGCCGGAGGACGCGCTCGGCCCCAGCGAGGTGGTCGCGCCCGATGCCCATGCCTGGCGAGAAACCGGCTGGCGCGGCCGCCCCTGGGCGGACACGGTGCTCTACGAGCTCCACGTCGGGGCGTTCAGCGAGACCGGCGACTATGCCGGCGTCGAGGCGAAGCTGGATCACTTGGCCGCGCTCGGCGTCACGGCGGTGGAACTGCTGCCGGTGGCGGATTTCCCCGGCGCCCGCAACTGGGGCTACGACGGGGTGCTGCCGTTCGCGCCCGACGGCGCCTATGGCCGGCCGGAGGACCTGAAGCGCCTGGTCGACGCGATCCACGGCCGCGGCATGTCGGCGTTCATGGACGTCGTCTACAACCATTTCGGGCCGGAGGGAAACTTCCTCCACGCCTACGCCCCCGACTTCTTCGACGAGTCGATCCACACGCCGTGGGGGGCGGCGATCGACTTCTCCCGGCCGCAGGTGCGCCGGTTCTTCGTGGAGAACGCGCTCTACTGGCTGGGCGAGTTCCGTTTCGACGGCCTGCGCTTCGACGCCGTCCACGCGATCGAGGATGGCAGCGAACCGCACATCCTGACCGAGATCGCCGGCCTCGTGCGGGCCGAACTGGGCCCCGGCCGGCACATCCATCTGGTGCTCGAGAACGACGCCAACGAGGCGCACCGCCTGCGCCGCGACGCCGCCGGTCGGGCGGTCGGCTACGATGCCCAGTGGAACGACGACTACCACCATGTCTGCCACCACATCCTGACCGGCGAGACCGACGGCTACTATGCCGACTACGCCGACCATGCGATCGGCCGGCTGGGCCGCTCCCTGCGCGAGGGCTTCGTCTACCAGGGCGAGCCCTCGGGCTTCCGCGACGGCGAACCGCGCGGGGAGCCGTCCGGCGACCTGCCGCCCGACGCCTTCGTGGACTTCCTGCAGAACCACGACCAAGTCGGCAACCGGGCCTTCGGCGACCGCATCGCCGCGCTGGCGGACGCGCGGCCGCGGCGGGCGATGACCGCGCTCCACCTGCTCGCCCCGGTGCCGCCGCTCCTGTTCATGGGCGAGGAATGGGGAACCCGCACGCCGTTCCTGTTCTTCTGCGACTTCCACGACGCGCTGGCGGACGCGGTGCGCGAGGGACGGCGGCGGGAGTTCGAGAGATTTCCCGCCTTCGCCGAGGCCGGTGCCCGGGAGCAGATCCCGGATCCCAATGCCGTCGAGACCTTTGAGCGGTCCCGCCTCGACTGGACCGAGCTGGACGAGCCGGAGCATGCCGAGCACATGGCGACGGTGCGCCGCCTCCTGGAGCTTCGGCAGGAGGAGATCGTGCCGCTGATCCCCGAGTTGCACGCCGCCGACTACGTCACCGTCGGCACGACCGGGCTGCGCGTGCACTGGTCGACCGGCGACCGGCCGCGGCTGGTGCTCCTGGCCAACCTGGGGCCCGAGCCGCTGACCGTCGAGGACGGCATCCACGGCCGGCTGGTGCACGCCTCCGACCCGGTCGAGGTGGACGCCGTCGCCGACCGCGTCGCCCTGCCCGGCTGGACCACGACCTGGTGGCGCTACGAGCCGTCGGAGCCGCCGGTATGACCGATCGCGTGCAGCCCCGGGCGACCTACCGCCTCCAGCTCAACGCCGAGTTCGATTTCGACGCCGCGCGGTCGGTGGTGCCGTATCTGGCCGGCCTGGGAGTGAGCCATCTCTATCTGTCGCCGATCTGGGCGGCGCGGCCGGGGTCGACCCATGGCTACGACGTGGTCGACCACGCCCGGATCAACGACGAGCTGGGAGGCCGCGCCGGCTTCGACCGGCTGGCGGAGGCGGCGAAGGCGCACGGCCTCGGCCTGATCCTCGACTGCGTGCCCAATCACATGGGCATCGGCTACGACAACCCGTGGTGGGTCGACGTGCTGGTATGGGGCGAGGCGTCGCCCTATTCGGCGTTCTTCGACATCGACTGGGACCCCGCGGAACCGACCCTGGCCGGCAAGGTGCTGCTTCCCGTGCTCGGCGACCACTACGGCCGGGTCCTGGAGGACGGCATGCTGGTGCCCGGTTTCGACGGCGGCCGGCCGGTGGTGCGGTACTACGAGCACACCGTCCCGATCTTTCCGCGGGACTGGTCCGAGATCCTCGACCCGGCCGCCGCCCGCGCCCGCGATGCCGGCAACGACGAGGCGGCGGCGACGCTGGCCGACCTTGCCGGCCAGGCCCGCCAGATCGCCCGGCGGCGCGAGCGCGTCAGTCGCCAGCGCCGCCGAGCCGACCGGGAGCGCGCCGACCGCCTCGCCGAGCGGCTGGCCGACGCGCGGCAGGAGAAGACGGTCGCCGAGGCCCTGGACGCGGCGCTGGCCCTGTTCTCGCCGGGTCCCGAGGCGGCCGACTCCGCCCGCGCCGCGGACCGGCTGCACCGGCTGCTGGAGCGCCAGGCCTACCGCCTGGCCTTCTGGCGGCTGGCCTCGCAGGAGATCAACTACCGCCGCTTCTTCGACATCAACGACCTCGCCGGCCTGCGCATGGAGGAGCCGGCGCTGTTCGACGCGGCGCACCGGCTGGTCCTGGAGCTGGTCGCCGACGGCTCGACCGAGGGCCTGCGGCTCGACCACATCGACGGCCTGTGGGACCCCGGCAGCTATCTCCAGCGGCTGCGGCGCGCGGCGCGCGGGCCGGACGGCCGGCTGCCGACGATCCATGTCGAGAAGATCCTGGGCGAAGATGAGCACCTGCGCCGCGACTGGCCGATCGAGGGCACCACCGGCTACGAGGTGATGGGCCTGCTGGGCGGCATCCAGATCGACCGGACGGCCCGGCGCCCCTTGATGGCGCTCTACCGCTCGATCGTCGACACCCCAGCGTCCTTCCAGGCGGAGGTGGTCTCGGCCAAGCGGCTGATCATGGCGACCAGCCTGGGCGCGGAACTGAACGTCCTGGCCAACGGCCTGAACCGGCTGGCGAAGAAGAGCCGGATGACCCGCGACTATTCGCTGACCGGCCTGCGCGACGCGCTGGCCAACGTCATCGCCCATTTCCCGGTCTACCGCACCTATGTCGGTCCGAAAGGGGCGGACGACCAGGATCGCGCGATCATCGGCCAGGCGGTGCGCGGGGCCCGCCGGGCCGCGGCGACGCCGGATCTCTCGATCTACGACTTCCTGGCGTCGCTCCTGACCACCGATGCGGCCGGCAGCCCCGGTTTCCGGCCCAGCGAGGTCGTCCGGCTCGCCCGCCGGGTGCAGCAGTACACCGGCCCGGTCACCGCGAAATCGGTCGAGGATACCGCCTTCTACCGCTGGCTGCCGCTGGTCGCCCTCAACGAGGTGGGCGGGGAGCCCGGGCAATTCGGCGCACCGGTCGAGGAGTTCCACGACGCCAATGCCGAGCGCCTGTCGGACTGGCCGCTTGCCATGGTCTCGACGGCGACCCACGACCACAAGCGCGGCGAGGACGTGCGCGCCCGACTGGCGGTGCTGACCGAGCGGCCGCAGGACTGGGGCCGGGCGGTGCGGCGCTGGCTGCGCCTCGCCCGGCCGCTGGTGATCGAGACCGAGGACGGGCCGGCGCCCTCGCCCGCCGACCAGTACCTGTTCTTCCAGACCGCGATCGGCGCCTGGCCGCTCGACCTCGCGCCGCAGGACGTGGCTGGCCTCGACGCCTTCCGCGACCGCCTCGCCGGCTACGTGGAGAAGGCAATCCGCGAGGCCAAACGGCGAACCAGCTGGAACGTCGTGGACGAGCCCTACGAGACGGCCGTCCGCGATTTCGTGCACGGCGCGCTCGACCCCGACCAGTCGGAACGGCTGATCGGCGAGATGGCCGGTTTCGCGGCCGAGCTGGCCCCGGCCGGCGCGGTCAACGGCCTCGCCCGGACCGTGCTGAAGCTGACGATTCCGGGCCTGCCGGACACCTACCAGGGCTGCGAGTTCTGGGACTTCAGCCTGGTCGACCCGGACAACCGCCGGCCGGTCGACTATGCCGCGCGCGCCGCGGCGCTGGAGGCGCTGGAAGCGGGGACCGCGCGCGTGTCCGACCTGGCCGCGGCCTGGCGCGACGGGCGGATCAAGCAGGCGGTCTCCGCCCGGCTTCTCGCCGCCCGCGCCGCCGATCCGGCGCTGTTCCGCGACGGGGCCTATCGACCGGTGGCCCTTGCCGGCCCGGCGGCCGACACCGCCGTCGCCTTCCGCCGCGATCTGCCCGGCCGGACGCTGCTGGTGGTCGCGCCACGGCTGATCGCCGGCCGGCTCTCCGACCCGGAGCGTCTGTCGGTCGACTGGGCGGGGACCCGGGTGGCGGCGGAGGATCTGCCGGGGGCGATCGCCTCCGCGACCGACGTGCTGACGGGCGCACCGGTGGATCCCACGGCCGTCGGGGGACCCCTGGACGCCCTGGCGGAGGCACCGCCGGCCCTGGTCCTCCGGCTGGAAACGCGCGCGTGACGCCTTCGGGGCAGACCACTTGTTCCCCAATGGGGCGGCGGCGCCGACGCCAAAGCGCCCCAGCGGCGCGCGTGCCGGTCGCGCGCTTGCAGGCGCGGCGCCCTGCCGGGCCGGGGAACCCCGATGGGCGTGCAATCGGACGTCTTACCTAAGTGCCATTGTTCCTGCCGTTCCGCCCAAGGATACTTTCGTGACCTCATGCGTGGCTTCACGCCCCGGATCACGAAAAAGCGGGTGGATGACAATGTTCCGAAAAGTTCTCCTGTCGGCGATCGGCGCCGCCTTTCTCGCGGCCTGCGCCGGACCGACCGGCACCATGCCCACCGTCGCCGACACGGGCGGCGAATACCGCCTGGGCAGTGGCGACGAAGTCCGAGTCATCGTGTTCGGCCAGCCCGACCTGTCCGACATGTTCACCGTCAACGACAGCGGATCGATCTCCATGCCGCTGCTGGGCGCGGTTCCGGCCCAGGAGCGCACGACGACCGAGCTGGAGACCGAGATCACCCAGCGCCTGCAGGAGGGCCTGCTGGTCGACCCCAGCGTCTCGGTCGAAGTCCAGAAGTACCGGCCGTTCTACATCCTCGGAGAAGTCGAGAACCCGGGGCAGTACGAATATGCCAACGACATGACCGTGCTGACGGCGGTGGCGATCGCCGGCGGCTTCACCTACCGGGCCAACGAGAACGTCGTGTCGCTGATCCGCGCCGAAGAGGGGGGCGAACCGGTCGAGGGGCAGGCCGCCCGCAACACGGTGGTCCGGCCCGGCGACGTGATCTACGTGTACGAGCGCTTCCTCTGACCCTCCGGCGGCGCCGGCTTCCGAATCGGGGGCCGGCCGCCGCCCGGGCGACTCCGGGGGACGGTTCCGCGCACCCGCCGGGCCGTCCCTTTTCCTCGCGCTGCAAGCGAAACCGGTCAACTCCGGCGGGAATACCGGCGGGGATCGCGGCTTCTTTTCCCCTAGACTTCGGACACTCCAAGAGCTTCGCCGTCTAAACCTGCCGTTTGGCTTGACAAAAAGGGACTCCCGCGCGACGCTTGGCGCTCATTTCGACGGGGCTCGTCTCCGGGCTCCCTTCCGCATGCCCGCCGCCGCAGGACGACCGCCAAGGACCATCGCCGCCGGCCGTGCGCCCGTGTCTCTTTGGCGCCAGAAAGGGATTCCACCCGTGCCGCGACCGATCTCGAGCGTCTCTCGCATGGCCCTGACGGCGGCACTTCTCGCCGTCCCGGCGGTCGCCGTTGCCCAGGAACCGGCGCCGGAGCGGGGGGAAACCGTCTTCGACCGCAACCGGCCGGACTTCGACGCTAAGGGCATTCCGGCCGGCGGCTTTCGGGTCTTTCCCTCGCTGACCGTTCGCCAGGCCTATGACGACAACGTCTTCGCCACCGACGTCGACGAGGAAGGCGACTTCATCACGCTGATCTCGCCGGAGATCGACGTGCGCAGCGAGTGGAGCCGGCACAGCCTGGTCTTCAACGCCTTCGCGGATATCGAGCGATTCGCCGATTTCGACAACGAGGACGCCGAGGAGTACGGCGCGGCCGTCCGCGGCACGCTCGACGTCACCGCGCGCGACGAGGTGAGGGCTCTCGCCGGCTACTCCCGCCAGGTCGAGGGGCGGACCGATCCGGACCAGGCGGTCGGCGTCGACCGAAACGAATTCGACGACTACCGCTTCGGCGCGGGCTATACCCACGACTTCAACCGGATCTCGGTCCAGGTCGACGGGCTGTGGCGCGAGCTCGACTTCATCGGCGACCGCCTGCGCGAGCGCGACCGGCAGGAGTTCCGCTTCGAGAGCCGCGTCTCCTACGACGTCTCGCCGCGTTTCGACCTTTTCGTCGAGCCGTTCTACGTGCTGCGGGACTACGACGTGCGCACCGCCGGCGGCGCGGACCAGGACAGCCAGACCTTCGGAATCCTGGGCGGCGGCGGGATCGACATCACCGGCATCCTGTTCGGCGAGGTCGGTGCCGGCGTGTTCTATGATGAATTCGAATCGTCGGCTCGTGACGAAGTGACCGGTTTCGCGCTCAGCGCCGCGCTGGACTGGAACGTCACCGAACTGACCACCCTCCGCGCCCGAGCTTCCAACGAATCGGAAGCGACCAATGTCGGCGGCGCCTCCACGGTGGTCACCACCGAAGCGGCGATCGCGGTCGAGCACGAACTCATGCGCAACGTCCTGATCGGCGCCGACGCATATTTTCAGATGGAAGACTTCCAGGGCATCAGCCGCACCGACGACACCTATGGCGGCGGCCTTGAGGTCCAATACCTGGTCAACTCCTATTTCTCCGTCTTTGCCGAATACCAGCACGAGACGCAGGACTCCGACGCCGCCGGCAACGACTACAGCATAAACGTGGTTCTGGTCGGCCTGCGCGGCCAGTTCTGAGCCGTCTCGCCGCTGGTTTCTCGCCGCCCGTGCCGGCATTTCAGCGCGTCGCAGCCTGCGGGCGTGCGGCCGTGCGCCAGGGCGGCATCGGGTTCCGCCCCTACCCCTTACGCTCCGCCTGACGCCCCGCCATGGGCAATAGCCTCGGAAGGGGGTCACCGCGCGCTATCCTTCGATCTCCGCCGTGGGTAGACCAAAGCGCGCCCCATGCGCCCCTTTATCGCGATTGCCCGGGAATCGGACGGGCTGGCACGATCTGCCTGCTCACGCGTTGATGGGGGCTCGGCGAATCCCGTGCCGGCCCGACGGTCGCCACCGCCCGCCCTCGGACGCTCCGGGCGACGCGCGTTTCCGCACGTTCACGGATGCAATACATGGTCGATACACCGGTCGAATCGCTTCCCACCCTCGGCGTGAAGGGCGTGCGTCCGGTCCATCCGGACATCGTCCGCGGCCTCGCCTGGGCGGTGGAACCGCTGATCGTGATGCTGTGCGGCCTGGTCACCTATGCCGCCTACGGCTTCGAACTGCCGGCCATGGACCTGCGCTACGCCAGCGCGATTCTCAGTGCCGCGGCGGTGGCCTCGGTGGCCTTCACCACGCTCGGCGCCTACGAAGCCGACAAGGTATTCGCCCGGATACCGCAGCTCGGCCAGGTGCTGTCGGGCTGGCTGATCGCCGCTGCCGTCTTGCTGGCGCTGGCGTGGGGGCTCAAGGTCACCGACTACTACTCCCGCCTGTGGGTCGGCACCTTCTTCATCGGCACGGCCGGGGGGCTGGCGATCGGCCGCTTTGTGATGGCAGGCGTCGTCAACGGCATGGCCGCACGCGGTCGCGTCGCCCAGCGGGTTGCCGTGCTGGGAACCGGGGAAGGCGCGCGACAGGTGGTGTCGAGCCTGCGGCGCGAGCGGGACTTCCGCTACCGGATCGTCGGCGTCTTTGACGACGGCCATGGCGACGGCGCCGTGCCCCTCGAGGTGGAGCGGGCCCCGGTGCTGGGCGACCTCGACACCCTGGTCTCCATGATCCGCAACGAGGGCGTCGACGAGGTGCTGATCGCCATGCCCGCGGCGGAGGAGGAGCGCCTGGTCGCGATCCTCGACCGGCTCTCCAGTCTCAGCGTCCACGTCCGCCTGGCGCCGGACCCGATTGTCTTCCGATTCGCCAAGCGGCCGATCACGACGCTCCTGGGCGTGCCGCTGATCCATGTCTTCGAGCGCCCGATCAGCGGCTGGTCGTCGTTCCTGAAGATGGCCGAGGACAGGATCCTGTCGGGACTGGCGGTCCTGTTCCTGGCGCCGCTGATGCTGACCATCGCGCTGTTGATCAAGCTCGACTCGCCCGGTCCGGTGCTGTTCGCCCAGCAGCGCCGGGGGCTGAACTCCCGGCTGTTCCGGGTCTACAAGTTCCGCACCATGTACCACGACATGGCCGATGCGGAGTGCCGCCAGCAGACGCTGCGCGACGACCCCCGGGTGACCCGGATCGGCCGCTTCCTGCGCGCCACCAGCCTCGACGAGCTGCCCCAGCTCTTCAACGTGCTGAAGGGCGACATGTCGCTGGTCGGTCCCCGGCCGCACGCCGTGGCGACCAAGGCGGCGGGCCACCTGTTCGAGGACGTGGTCCGCGAGTACGCCGCGCGCTACCGAGTCAAGCCGGGGATCACCGGTTGGGCCCAGGTCAACGGCTGGCGCGGCGAGACCGACACGGTCGAGAAAATCGAGAAGCGGGTCGAGTTCGACATCTACTACATCGAGAACTGGTCGATCGGCCTCGATCTCTGGATCCTGATCCGGACCGCCTTCCTGGTGTTCCGCGACCCGCGCGCCTACTGAGCGGCCTGGCCCGGCGCCCCCGCCTCCGGTTCGAGGCCGAGGAAGCCGCCCGACTGCCGGGTCCAGAGCTGGGCGTAGAGCCCGCCAAGGTCGAGCAGCTCGCGATGGGTCCCCTGCTCGACGATCCGGCCTCGGTCCATGACGATCAGCCTGTCGAGCGCCGCGATGGTCGAGAGCCGGTGGGCGATCGCGATCACCGTCTTGCCCTTCATCAGGTGCGCCAGCTGTCCCTGGATGGTCGCTTCGACCTCCGAATCGAGCGCCGAGGTCGCCTCGTCGAGGACCAGGATCGGCGCATCCTTCAGGATCACCCGCGCGATCGCGATCCGCTGGCGCTGCCCGCCCGACAGCTTGACCCCCCGCTCGCCGACATGGGCGTCGAAGCCGGTGCGGCCCCGCAGGTCGGAGAGGTCGGGGATGAAGCCGTGCGCCTCTGCCAGCATCGCCGCCCGTTCCACGGCTGCCTGGTCGGCGTCAGGCCGGCCGTAGCGGATGTTGTCGCGGATCGACCGGTGCAGCAACCCGGTGTCCTGCGTCACCATCGCGATCTGGGCGCGCAGGCTGTCCTGGGTGACCCGGGACACGTCCTGCCCGTCGATCAGGATCCGACCACCCTCCAGGTCGTAGAAGCGCAGCAGCAGGTTGACCAGCGTCGACTTGCCGGCGCCGGAGCGTCCGACCAGGCCGATCTTCTCGCCGGGCCGTACGGTCAGGCTCAGGTTCTCGACCACCCGGCCGTCTTCGCTTCCATAGTAAAACCGGACGTTCTCGAAGCGGATCTCGCCGCGGGTGACCTTCAGCGGTTCCGCCTCGGGCCGATCCGGAACGGCGTTGTCGCGGGCGATGGTGACCATGCCGTTCTGGACCGTGCCGACATTCTCGAACAGCGTCGTGATGGTGCGCAGGATCCAGCCCGACATCTGGGTCAGCCGGATCACCAGCCCGTTGGCGATGGCGATCGCGCCGACGGTGATCGAGCCGTCCGTCCAGTGCAGGATCGACTGCCCCGCCACCGCCGCGATCAGCAGGCTGTTGATCACCGTCAGGGTGACCGTCATGGCAAAGATCGAGCGCGTCAGAAGCCGGAACGCGTGGAGGTGGCGCATCAGCCCCTCATGCGCGAACGCGTCCTCGCGCTCGGCATGGGCGAACAGCTTGACCGACTGGATGTTGGTGTAGCTGTCGACGATCCGGCCGGAGAGGGCGGAATTGGCCTCCGACAGCGCGGCGGAGCGGTGGCGCACGGGCGGCACCATCGCCCAGATCACCAGACCGTAGGCCGCCACCCACACGAGGACCGGGATCATCAGGCGCCAGTCCAGCCCGGCAAACAGCGCCAGCGTGCCGATCAGATAGATCGCCAGCGTCCAGACGCCGTCGATCACGTTGACCACAGACTCCCGCAGGGCATGGCCGGTCTGCATCACCTTCTGGGCGATCCGTCCGGCGAAGTCGTTCTGGAAGAACGTCACGCTCTGGCGCACCACCCATCGGTGGCTCTTCCAGCGGACCCGGTTGGTCAGCCCGGGGGAAATGGCGAGGCTCATCAGCCCCCGCCCGACCAGGACCGCGATCGGCCGGATCACCAGGGCGACCACGGCCATCCCGGCCAGTGCCCAGCCGTGTTCGGCCAGGAACGCCGAGGGCGGTGTGGTCGCCATCCAGTCGACGATGATGCCGAGAAAGGCGTACAGCGACAGCTCCGCCACCGAAGCGATGCCGGTGACGGCCAGCGTCGCGATCAGCAGACCCCGGATGGGCAGCAGGTGATGGCGGAAGAACGCCGCCGTGCGGTCCGGCGGCCGTTCGACCGCGGTGTCGGCGAAGGGGTCGAGCAAGCGCTCGAACAGGGCGTACATCGCGATCGGCTTTCGGGCGGCGGGTGGCGAAAAGGTCCCGGCGGGGAACTCCCGGCATCTCCCTAACGTAGGCGCCCCGCCGGGATTTTGTATGACCGAAGAGCGTCCGCCGGGGTGAATGCCCCGCCGCCGGCGCCGATGGCGGGCGCGCTCACCCCAGGCTCACGTCCAGGATCATCATGACGACGAACCCTGCCAACAGGCCGCCCGTCGCGGTGGTCTGGAAGCCGCGGCGGTGGGTCTCCGGGATGATCTCGTGGCTGATGACGAAGATCATCGCGCCGGCCGCGAATGCCAGCCCCCAGGGCAGCAGCGGCGCCGCCACCACCACCGCGCTCACCCCGAGCAGCCCGCCGACGGGTTCCACGAGGCCGGTCATCGCGCCGACGCCGGCCGCGAAGCGCCGGCCATAGCCCTGCGTCATCAGGGCGAGGGCGACCGACAGCCCCTCCGGGATGTTCTGCAGCCCGATGCCGAGTGCCAGCGAGGTCCCGTGCCCCACGTCGCCCAGCCCGAAGCCGACGCCCACGGCCAGTCCCTCGGGAAAGTTGTGCAGGGTGATCGCGATTACGAACAGCCAGATCCGGCGCAGGTGGACGAGGTCCGCCCCTTGCCGGCCCAGGATGAAATGCTCGTGCGGCGCCCACCGCTCGACCGCGCCGATCGCCAGCGCCCCCGCCAGAATGCCGGCCGCGACGACGAACACCGCGCCGACCTCCCCGCCGTAGCGGGGCGCCGCCTCCTCCAGGCCGGGCAGGATCAGGGAAAAGAAGGACGCGCCCAGCATCACGCCCGCCGCAAAGCCGAGCAGCATGTCCTGCACCCGCGGTCCCGGCAGGCGCAGGAAGAGGACCGGCAGCACGCCGAGGCCGGTCGCCGCCCCGGCCAGCAGGCTGCCGAGGACACCCAGGGCGATCAGGGACATGGACGCTCCGGTCTTGGGGCGGCCGGCGGCGCAGCGGACGGGATGCGCCGCCGTCGGGCGGGTGGGTTGGGCGTCGGGCGATGACCTCGGCCGACTCAGCCCTACATTGGTGCTTGTCAGCCGTTGGGAAAAGGAGGGCCTGCCCATGCGCCCCGTCGACCGTCCCCGCCGCGCCGGTCCCCCGGCCGCCGCCGCGGCCCGGCGCCGGCTCGCGGCGCGGGCCCTCGCGCTCGTCGTCGGCCTGGCCGTCGGCTGGGTCTGGCCCGCACCGGCGCGATCCCAGGATCTGCCGGTCGACCTGGAGCTGGTCCTGGCGGTCGACGTCTCCCGCTCGATGCGCACCGAGGAGCAGGAACTCCAGCGCGATGGCTATGTCGCCGCGTTTCGCGATCCTGCCCTGGCCGAGGCGGTCGCCGGCGGCCTGTTCGGCCGGATCGCGGTCACCTATGTGGAGTGGGCCGGCGCCGGCTGGCAGCAGCCGGTCGTGCCCTGGACCCTGATCGACGGCCCGGAGTCCGCGTCCCGCTTTGCCGACGCCATCGCCGCCGCGCCGCTGCTCCGGTACAGCCGGACCTCGATCTCCGGCGCCATCCTGGCCGGCATCGCGGCGTTCGACGACAACGGATTCGAAGGCACCCAGCGCAAGATCGACGTGTCCGGGGACGGGCCGAACAACATGGGCATGTCGGCGCCCGCCGCGCGCGACCGCGCGGTCGAAGCCGGCGTCACGGTCAACGGCCTGTCGATCATGATCGACCGGGACTCGGCCGACCTGATGTTCTCGATCCGGGATCTCGACATCTACTATGAGGACTGCGTCATCGGCGGTCCGGGCGCGTTCAACCTGGTCGTCCAGACCCCGGAGGATTTCGCCCGCGCGATCCGCGCCAAGCTGCTGCTGGAGATTGCGGGCATCCCGCCGGCGCCGCCTCTGGTCCCCGCGCCGGCGCGCATCGTCGAGGCGCAGGACCGCCCGCCGCGCGTCGACTGCCTGATCGGGGAGCGGCTCTGGCGCCAGGGCATGGGCCGCTTCTGATGCCGGCTCCCAGGGCATGTCAGCCGGAGCGCAGCTCCCGCGACGGCATCAGCACGGCGCAGGCCAGCGCGACGGCCGCGAAACCTGCGGCGACCCCGAACGCCGCCGTATAGCCGTCGAGCAGCCCGCGGCGCACGCCCTCGGTCTCTACCGTGCCGCCGCCGCCCTCGGCGAACAGGGCACGCACCTGTTCCACCTCGATGCCGGCCGGTGCCGCGCCGGCCAGGATCACGCCCATCACCGCGACGCCGATCACGCCGCCCAGGGCGCGCGCGAAGCTGAGGGAGGCGGTCGCCGTTCCCAGTTCGCCATGCGGCACCGCGTTCTGCAGCGCCACCGTCATCACCGGATTGACGCCACCCAGCCCGATGCCGATCGCCACCAGCGCCGGCATCACCGTCAGCAGGCTGCCGTCGTGCACGTGGGTCGCCAGCCAGAAATAGCTCGCTCCCGCCAGCGCGGTGCCGATCACCGGCAGGGCCTTGTACCGGCCGGTGGCGCTGATCAGCCGGCCGTTGACGGTCGCGCTGACCGAGACCATCAGCACCATCGGCAGCAGCAGCGTGCCCGCCTCCGCCGGCGAGGCGCCGAGCTCCAACTGCAGGTAGAGCGGCAGGAAGGTGATTCCGCCCAGCATGACCATGCCGTTGAACGCCACGACCGCGACGCCGAGCGAGAAGTCGCGCTGCCGGAACAGCGGCAGCGGCAGGACCGGCTGGGGCATCCGGCTCTCCCACCGGATGGTCAGCGCGATCGCCAGGGCCGCGAGGGCCGCCAGCGCCAGCTCGACCGGACCGATGCCCATCGTCGCGCCGCGCTCGATCAGCAGCAGGATCAGGATCGTCGTCCCGGCGGTCAGCACGGCACCGCCCCAGTCGATCCGCGGCCGGGCCTGCGGGCGCGGCAGCCGGCGCAGCACGTGGTTGGCCAGCATCAGGGCGGCCAGTCCGATCGGCAGGTTGACCCAGAAGATCCAGCGCCAGCCCGGCCCCTCGCTCAACAGCCCGCCCAGGACCGGGCCGGAGATCGTGCCGATCGCGAACAGCGCGGCGATATAGCCCTGGTACTGGCCGCGCTGGCGCGGCGGCAGCACGTCGCCGATCGCGGCGAACGCAACCGAGACCAGCCCGCCGCCGCCGACGCCCTGCAGGAACCGGAAGGCGACCAGCGATTCCATCGACCAGGCCAGCCCGCACAGCAGCGATCCGGTCAGGAAGATGCCCTGGCTCGCCATCATCGCGATCCGCCGGCCCAGCACGTCCGACAGCCGGCCGTAGATCAGCGTGGTCGCGCTGGCCGCCACCAGATACGAGGTGACCACCCAGCTCAACCGGTCGACTCCGCCCAGGTCGGCGGCGATCGACGACAGCGCCGCGGCGACGATCGTCTGGTCCAGCGCCGCCATCAGCATTGCCAGGCCGACGCCGGAGAACAGCACCATGAAGGTGCGCCGGTCGATGGCGGGCCAGGTCTTGGCCGGGGCGGCATCGTCACCGGCGGTGCCGCCGGAGGCGATGTCGGCGGTCGCCGCATGTCGGGCCGGACGGTTCGGCCGGTCGGTCATCGAAAATCCATGGCGTTACGGAAACGGCGATCCCCGCCGCCCGCGACCGGCGGGACGGCAGGCGGCGCCGGTCGACCCGGCGGCCTCGCCGGCGCCGCGTCCGGCCGGGCGGCCGAAGCGGGCGCTTCTGTCTCTGGCATCCTCTATTCCTCCAATCTGGGCCATGCAGCCTGCCGGGGAAAGCCCGCCGGCCCGATCGCGGCCGCCGGGGACCGCGGACCGGCCCGTTCGCGACCCGCCGCGGGGCCGAATTCCCGCCCCCCCCCCCCGCGACGTCTGGCGGCTTGCACACGGCTCGGCGAACGCCGACGTTTGCGGGCATGGACGCACCCGCCCCTTCACCGTCTCGGCCCCACCGGCACACGGCCCACGACTCCGGTCGCAGCCGGCCTCCCCGCAATCGGGCCGCACGGCTGCTCGAGCTGCTGGCCCGGCCGGTCCGCCGCACGGCGACCGAAGGACCCATCGTCCTGCAGCCGTTCCGCGGCTACGGCACGACGGAACGCGTGTTCCTGATCGGACGGGTGCTGCGCCAGGCGGACTGGGGCCGGCAGTTGGACGCCGGCCTCCGGCGCGACGCGGTCGACGTGCTGCGCCGCGCCAGCCGGCGGGCGGTCGGCGGCCTGCCGGTGGAGGTGGAATTCCTGGGCGCCCGGACGACGGTGAAGACCGATGCCGACGGGTATTTCCGCATCGCCATGGCGCCGGGGCACCCTCCCGATCCGGACCATCGCTGGCACCCGATGACCATTCGCCTGACCCGGCCGGTGGCGCTGGAGGCGCGGGCGGCGGTCTTCGTGACGCCCCGGACCGCCCGCCGCGCCGTGATCAGCGACATCGACGACACCGTGGTGCACACCGGCGTCGCCAACAAGATCAAGATGTTCTGGCACCTCTTTGGCCAGGATGCCGACCGGCGGGTGCCCTTCCCCGGCGTCGGGGCGCTCTACCGCGCGCTGCACCACGGGCCCGAAGGCACGGCCGAGCCCGGTGCTCCCGGCGCGGGAGGCGAGGCCAATCCGCTGCTGTTCGTCTCGCGGGCGCCGTGGGGCATCTACGACGTGCTGACGGCGTTCTTCGAGACGCTGGGCATCCCCGGGCCGCTCCTGTTCCTGCGCGAGTGGGGCATTCGGCTGAGCAATCCCCTGCCCCGGCGGGCGGAGGACCACAAGCGCGTCCTGATCGAGCACATGCTGGAGGTGATCGGCGAACGGCCGGTCGTGCTGATCGGCGACAGCGGCCAGCGAGACCCGGAGGTCTATGCCCGCGTCGTCCAGGATTTCCCCGGCCGGATCGCCGCCGTCTTCATTCGCGACCTGGACCGCGACGCCGAGCGCAGCGCCGCGATCCGCGCCATGGCCGAGCAGGTCGAGGCCGCGGGCGCCGAACTGGTGCTGGCGACCGACAGCCTGCAGATGGCCGAACGGGCGCATGCGTTCGGCCTGATCTCCGCCGAGGCGGTCGAGGCGGTGCGCCGGGCGATGGCGGAGGAGGCCGGCGACGCCTGACGAGGGCGGCGCCGCGGCGCCGTCACTCCCCGTCCGGATTGGCCATCGGCACGGCCGGCAGGGGCTCGGGCGCGACCGGCGCCAGGCTCTCCGCCGCCGGCATCACGGTCTCGCGGTCGGGCGCCGCCTCGACCCGGCGCTCGCGCCAGAAGACATAGAGCCCGCTGCCGATGATCACGATGCTGCCCAGAACCGTCGCCACGTCCGGCACCTGGCCGAACAGGACCATGCCGTAGGCGGTGCTCCAGACGATCTGGGTATAGCTGAACGGCGCGAGCAGCGACGCCGCGGCGCGCAGCAGCGCGAACGCCATGAGGCCGTGGCCCAGGATCGAGAACAGCCCGTAGGCGCCGATCACCGGCAGGTCGGCGGCCCCGACCTCCCAGTCGCTGCCGCCGGTCAGCATCAACCCGGCGACGCCGCCAAACAGATTGGCGAAGACCAGCGCGCCCAGCGTGCCCCGGATGCCGCCGGTGTCGCCGCTCCAGCGCATCGCGATCACCGCCGCCGCCCAGCAGCACGCCGACAGCACCGGCAGCAGGTGCGCGAGCGTGAAGCCCTCGGTGCCCGGCCGCACGACGATCAGCACGCCCACGAAGCCGGCCGCGATCGCGGCCCAGCGATGCCGGCCCACCTTCTCGCCCAGCACGGGAATCGAGACGAGCGTGATGACGAACGGCGAAACGAACCCGATCGCCGTCGCCGTCGCGATCGGAAGGTGGGCCAGCGCCGCGACGAAGAAAACCGCCGAGCCGAAGATGCCGAACCCGCGGACCAGGTTCGCCACCGGGTGTTCGAACCGGAGCAGCTCTGCCCGGCGCAGCGTCACGATGAACGGCAGCAGCAGGATCAGTCCGGTGGCGAAGCGCAGCGTCACCACCTGGGTCGGGCTGAACTGCTGCGTCAATGCGCTCGCGATCGCGTCCGATGTCGAGAACGACAGCAGGGCGAGCAGGACGAGCGCAATGCCGGCGACCCGGTCGTTCGACCGGAAGGCGGCCACGAGACGGGTCATCGACGGGTGTCCGGTTGGAATAATTCGTCAGATCATACTCGCGGCCGGGTCCGGCGGCACGCGGCCGATCCATGCGCCGGACGCGCGCCGCCCCGGCGTTTTTCGCGGAGGTGACGCGAGGCGCCCCGCGGCGGCGATCGGTACCGGCCTACGACCAATGGCCGACTCTCTGGCCTTTCCAAGCGGTGATAGGGTACCTAGGATACCAGTATCCAGCCACCCCGTTACCCTGACAACCGCCCCCTTGACCGATCCCGCCATCTCCATGACCGACGACATCATCCCGCGTCGAAAGCTGCACGAGGAAGTGGCGGCCCGGCTGGAGGCGCTGATCCTGTCGGACGACTACGCGGTCGGCGACGCCCTGCCGTCGGAGCGGGAGCTGATGGAGCGCTACGGCGTCGGCCGACCGGCGGTGCGCCAGGCGCTGCTGACGCTGGAGCGGATGGGCCTGGTCAAGATCGCGAGCGGAGAGCGGGCGCGGGTCACCAAGCCGTCACCGAAGGTGCTGACCGACACCCTGGGGGGCGTCGTCCGGCACATCCTGGCGGAGGCGGACGGCGCGCGGCACTTCCAGATGGCGCGGCTGTTCTTCGAGGCGGGCCTGGCCCGCTGGGCGGCAGAGCACGCCACCGACGAGGACATCGCCCGGCTGCGCGACGCGCTGGAGGCGAACCGCGCCGACCTCGCCGACGTGAACGCCTTCAACCGCACCGATGTCGGCTTCCACTACGTGCTGGCGGTGATCCCCCGCAACCCGATCTTCGTCGCCCTGCACGAAGCCCTGGTCGACTGGCTGACCGAGCAGCGGACGATGTCCCTGCTCAATCCCGGCGCGGCGCAGATGGCGTTCGACGCGCATCAACGGATCTTCGACGCCATCGCCGCCCGCGATCCGGAGAGGGCGGAGGCGGCGATGCGCGCGCATCTCTTGGAGGTCTCGGACCTCTACTGGCGCGGCATGGGCGAGCAATAGGCGGCAACGGGAGGGGCAGGACGATGGCTCGGTTCGCGATCTTCGTGGAATTCCACATCCGGCCGGACGCCGTCGCCCGCTTCCGCGACCTGGTCGGCGAGAACGCCGCCGCCTCGGTGCGCGACGAACCCGGCTGCCGGCGCTTCGACATCCTGCTGCCGCGCGGGGAGGAGGAGCCGGTGGTCCGGCTCTACGAGATCTACGACGACGAGGCCGCGTTCCAGGCGCATCTGGAGACGCCGCACTATGCCCGGTTCAAGCAGGCCACCGACCCGCTGATCGAAAGCCGCACGATCGGCCGGTTCGACGTCATCGAAAACGCGGCCGCCTGACGGCCGGCCGGAACGACGAGGGGGAGGACAGCATGGCGACGCCGTCGCTCAAGGACATGTGCCGCAGCCGGACGCTCAAGGTCGGGCACTTCGTGGTGGAGTTCGCCACGCCCGGCATCGGCCACATCCTGAAGGGCGCGGGGTGCGACTTCGTGCTGTTCGACACCGAGCATTCGGGGTTCGGCCACGAAACGATCAAGAGCGCCCTGCGCTATTTCGAGGCCGCCGACCTGCCGGCGATCGTCCGGGTGCCGTCGAAGGAATACCACCACATCGCCCGCGCCGCCGACATGGGGGCGGAGGGCATCATGCTGCCGATGGTCAGCGACGCGATCGAGGCGCGGGCGATCCTCGACTGCATGAAATACGTCCCGGAAGGCCGGCGCGGCGTCGCGCTGGGCGTCGCCCACGACCGCTATCGACAGGGTCCGGTGCTGGAGAAGCTGGCGGCCCTGAACGACCGGATCGCCTTCTTCGCCCAGATCGAGACCGTGGCCGGCGTCGAGAACTGCGAGGAGATGGCGGCGATCGACGGCGTCGACTGCCTGTGGGTCGGCCATTTCGACCTCAGCTGCGCCATGGGGATCCCCGGCCAGTTCGACCACCCGGACTTCCTGGAGGCGGTCGCCCGGGTCGCCCGCGCCTGCGAGCGCCATGGCAAGGCCTGCGGCCGGCTGGTGCCGGACGTGGCACAGGGCGTCGACTACTGGAACAAGGGCTACGACATGATCTGCTACGCCGGCGATGTCTGGGTGCTGCAGGCCGGCGTGCGCGCCGGCGTCGACGGCATTCGCGACGGCGTCGGCACGGCCGGCAAAGCGGAAGCCGCCAAGGCCGGGAAGAAATCGAAAAAGGCCGGCAAGGCGAAGAAGGCGAAGGCCTGACCGCCGACGGTCGATGGGGGAGGAATCCGATGGCCAAGTTCCGCGTCGCGCTGAGCGGCGATTTCCGCAAGCCCGACGGCGCGCCGGCATTTCCGATGTTCGACCTGTCGCCGCTGATCGACGACCCGCGCATCGAGGTCGGCTGGGTCGACCCGGTCGACGGCGCGATGCCCGCCGAAGGGCTGGAGGGCTATGACGCACTGATCCTGCTGGTGCCGCGGTTCGATGCTGGCAGCGTGCCGTCCGACGGGCGCCTCGCCGTGGTCGCGCGGTTCGGCGTCGGCTACGACTCGGTCGACCTCGACGTCTGCAACGCCAACGGCATCGCCTGCGTCATCACGCCGGACGGGGTGCGCCGGCCGGTCGCGGTTTCCGTCATCACGTTCCTGCTGGCGCTGGCGGGCAAGATGATGCTCAAGGACCGCCTGGCACGGGGCGGGCCGGAAGGCTGGGCGCAGCGCATCGACAACATGGGCGTCGGCATCACCGGCAAGACCCTGGGCCAGCTCGGGATCGGCAACATCGGGGCCGAGGTCTTCCGGCTGGCGAAGCCCTTCGACATGAGGTTCATCGCCCACGATCCCTACGCCGATCCGGCCCTTGCGGCGGAGCTGGGCATCCGGCTGGTCTCGCTGGAGGACCTGTTCCGCGAGAGCGACTTCCTGTCGGTCAGCGTGCCGCTGACGCCGGAGACCCGGCACATCGTCAACGCCGAGCGCCTGAAGCTGATGAAGCCGACCGCCTTCCTGATCAACACCGCCCGCGGGCCGGTGGTCGACCAGAAGGCGCTGGCCGAGGCGCTCGCCGACGGCACCATCGCCGGCGCCGGCCTCGACGTCTTCGAGGAGGAGCCGGCGCCCGCCGACGACCCGATCTTCCGGCTCGACAACGTGATCTGCGCGCCGCACGCCCTGTGCTGGACCGACGAGTGCTTCGCCGGGATCGGCGCCGCCGACGTGCGCGCGGTCAAGGAGGTCATGCAGGGCCGGCCCCCCACCGGGATCGTCAACCGCGCGATCGTCGAGGATCCGGCGTTCCGCGCGAAGCTGGAGAAGCTCGCCGCCCAATTCGGCGGCTGACCACCGGACCGGCCCCGCCGAAGAGGGCCGGCCAAGCCATCCCGGACGGCGCGTCGCGCGCCGCCCGGCGACAACGGGAGGAAGCCATGTCGATTCTGAGGACGACCCTGTGCGTCTCGGCGGTGGCGCTGGCCGCCGGCCAGGCGCCCCTGGCGGCGGCCCAGTCCGCGGCCGAACGGGCGGTGGAGGCGGCCCAGCAGTACGCCGGCTCGACCATCACCATCACCTACGAGGCCGGGCTCCAGGCGCTCGACCCGCTCAACTTCTCCGGCCCGATGTGGGAGGAGCTGACCGGCATCGAGGTCGAGGTGATCGAGATCCCGATCAACGAGCTGTTCACCAAGACCATCGCCGAACACCGCGCCGGCACCGGGGCCTACGACCTGCTCAACGTCGTGCCCGCCTGGATGCCCGACTTGGTCGAGGCGGGGGTGCTCGAACCGCTCGACGCCTATGTCGACGAGTACGGCTACCGCGAGGAACTGGACGACATCGCGCCGGTCTACCGCGAGAACCAGATGACCTATGACGGGCAGATCTACGGCCTGCCCGACGACGGCGACGTGTTCCTGCTCTACTACCGCACCGACCTGTTCGGCGACCCGGACAACCAGGCGGCCTTCCAGGAAACCTACGGCTACGAGTTGGCGCCGCCGGCGGACTGGGAACAGTTCTACGAGATCTCGCAGTTCTTCACCGAGCGATCCGCGCCCGACCTCTACGGCTCGGCGCTGATCCATGCGCCGGGTCTGATCCATTACATCTTCGAGCAGCGCTTCCGGACTGCCGGCGGGGAGTTCTTCGACCCCGACACCATGGAAGCCCAGATCGCGAACGAGACCGGCGTGGCGGTGCTGGAGGACATGGTCCGCCAGCTCGACAACATGCCGCCGGGTGCCGCCGGCTGGGGGCCGATCGAGGTGCTCAATGCCTGGCTCGCCGGCGACCTCGCGATGCAGATCTGGTGGCCGCCGCCGGGGCGCTGGTCGGCCGGCTACGGCCGCGACACCGAGGCCCTGTCGTGGCTGCCGGAAAGCCAGGTTGCGGGCAACGTCGGCTACGCCATGGTGCCGGACGGGCATCCCGAGCTGGCGGCCGGCTTCGCCCTCTCGGTCGCCGCCAACAGCGACAACAAGGAGGCGGCCTACCTCTTCGCCCAGTGGCTCAACAGCCGGGAGATCAGCCTCCAGCGGGTGATGCTGCCCTACGCCCTGCGCGACCCGTTCCGCACCTCGCATTTCGAGAGCGAGGAATACAAGGGCCTGTGGGACGCCGCGCCGGAATACCTGGCGGCGCTCCAGGAAGGCGCCGACAAGGGCCTGCTCGACCTCTCGATCATCGACACCTTCAGCTATGAGGAGTCGCTGACCCGGGCGATCACCCAGGCCATGGCCGGCGGCGACGCCCGCCAGGCGCTGGAGGACGCCGCCGAGGAATGGGACGAGATCACCGACGAGATCGGGATCGAGGACCAGCGCGCCGCCTACCAGGACTGGGCGGCCAAGCCCGGCGCCTACCCGAACTGAGCCCTTGCGGGCCGGCCGGTGCGGAGGCCCTCCGCGCCGGCCGGCCCGTCCCTGTCGCCGCGCCTTCTTCCGGGACCGCCGCCGAGCCGCCATGTCGACCGCCGCCGAACGATCCGCCCGCCCGGCCTCCTCCCAGCCCGACCGCCCGTCGGCCCTGGCGGTGTTCGCCGACCGGCAGTTCCGGATCCTGATCCTGCTGCCGGCGGTGGCGGTGCTGCTGCTGATCGGGCTGTTCCCGGTGATCTATTCGCTGATCGTCAGCTTCCAGAAGATCAACCGCAGGGTCACCGACACCTCGTTCCAGGGGCTCGACAACTATATCCGCCTGTTCACCGACGACCGGTTCTGGGAGTCGGTGCTGCACACCGGCCTCGTCACGGCGATCGCCCTGCCGCTGGAGCTCCTGTTCGGCCTGCTGCTGGCGTGGCTGTTCCTCAACCGGATGCCCGGCCGCCAGACCTTCATCGCGCTCCTGCTGCTGCCGGCGGTGATGGCACCGTTCGTCGCCGGGGCGATCTGGCGGCTGATGTTCGACAACGTCTTCGGCCCGATCAACCAGGTGCTGGCCTGGATCGCCGGCAGCCCGCAGGACGTGCTGTGGCTGATCAACGACAACCCGCTGATCGTCTACACCGCCATCCTGGTCTGCGAGGTCTGGCAGTGGACGCCGTTCATGTTCCTGATCCTGCTGGCCGCGCTGTCGAACGTCGACCGCTCGCTCCTGGAGGCGGCGGAGATCGACGGCGCGTCCGGCTGGCGCGTGTTCCGGCAGATCGTGCTGCCGGCGATCAAGCCGGTCGTGATCGTGGCGCTCACCATTCGAGGGCTCGACCTGATCCGCCTGTTCGACATCGTCTGGGCACTGACCCGCGGCGGGCCCGGCAACATGACGGAGACGATCTCCGTCTACGCCTATGTCAAGGGGTTCGAGCGGTTCGACGTGTCGATGACCGCGGCGCTGACCTTCGTCGTCATCATCTCGCTGTCGATCGGCGTCTTCGTCCTGCTGCGCAAGGTGGAGATCGGACGATGAGCCGCCGCGCCCTCGCCCCCTGGTTCCGGCGCCGCGACGCCTGGTCGACGATCGCGCGGGTCAGTGCCGCGACGGCGATCACCGTCCTGTTCCTGTTCCCGATCTACTGGCTGTTCATCAACGCCTTCAAGACGCCGGAGGAGGTGTTCGCCTCGCCGCCCGCCTGGTGGCCGGCAACCCCGACGCTGGAGACCTTCCGCGTCCTCTTCCGCGACGGCGACGTGGAGGCGGTCTGGAACAGCATCGTGATCGCCGGCGTCTCGACCGTCGTCGCGATGTTCCTCGGCACCATCGGCGCCTATTCGCTCGCGCGGTTCCGCACCGGCGGCGACCACCTGGCGATCTGGATCATCAGCCAGCGGATGATCCCGCCGATCGCGGTCGTGTTCCCGATCTTCCTGCTATTTGCCGGGATCGGCCTGATCGACACCTATGTCGGGCTGATCCTGCTCTACACCGCGTTCAACCTGCCCTACGTGATCTGGATGATGCGCGGCTATGTCGAGGACGTGCCGCTGGAGCTGGAGGAAAGCGCCATGGTCGACGGGCTGACCCGCTGGCAGGTGCTGATCCAGGTGGTGTTTCCGATGGTGCGCGGCGGGCTGTTCGCCACCGCCGTCTTCACCTTCATCTTCGCCTGGAACGAGTTCATCTTCGCGCTGGTGCTGACCCGCACCGAGGTGCTGACCTTCCCGGTCCAGGTCAGCCACTATTTCGGCCAGCAGCAGACCTTCTGGGCCAAGATCGGCGCGATGTCCTTCCTCGGCGCGCTGCCGGTGTTCCTGACCGTGGCGATGGCGCAGAAGCTCCTGGTCCGCGGCATGTCGATGGGGGCGGTGAAGGGCTGACCATGACCGATCTCAAGCTGGCGGACGTCCACAAGTACTACGACGAGTTCCACGCGGTGCGCGGCGTCGACCTCGCGATCGAGGAGGGGGAGTTCGCCGTCTTCGTCGGCCCGTCCGGCTGCGGCAAGTCCACGCTGCTGCGGATGATCGCGGGCCTGGAGACGGTCGACGACGGCGACGTGCTGATCGGCGGGACGGTGGTCAATTCCCTGCGCCCGCGCGACCGCAACGTTGCCATGGTGTTCCAGAACTACGCCCTCTACCCCTATCTGTCGGTCTACGACAACGTCGCCTTCGGGCTGCGGGCGCGCAAGGTGCCGGAGGCGGAGGTCGACCGCCGGGTGCGCCAGGCCGCCGAGATGCTCGGCATCACGGCCCAGCTCCAGCGCCGCCCCCGGCAGCTGTCGGGCGGCCAGCGCCAGCGGGTGGCGATCGGCCGCGCGATCGTGCGCGATGCCGGCCTGTTCCTGTTCGACGAACCGCTGTCGAACCTGGACGCCCAGCTGCGCGACGAAATGCGGGTCGAGATCAAGCGCCTGCACCAGGAGATCGGCAAGACCACGGTCTACGTCACCCACGACCAGATCGAGGCGATGACGCTGGCCGACCGGATCGTGCTGCTGCGCGACGGGGTGATCGAGCAGCAAGGGGCGCCGCTCGACCTGTTCGAGCGCCCGGTCAGCAAGTTCGTCGCCGGCTTCATCGGCTCGCCGCGGATGAACTTCGTCCCCGCCACGCTGGTGGTGGACGGCGACCGGCTGGCCGCCCGCTTTGCCGACGGCACCACCCTGCCCTTTCCGGCCGAGCGCACCGGCGGCTGGCACGACCATGTCGGGCGCACCCTGGAATTCGGCATCCGGCCGGAATACCTGACCCGCCCCGCCGCCGCCGAGCGCCGGCCGGGGCAGGAACCACTCTCCGTCACGATCGACCTGGTCCAGCCGACCGGCACCCGGGTCCATGTCCAGTTCCGCCTGGGCGGGACCGAAGTGACGGCCGAACTGGCCGCCCACGACGTGGAGCGCCCGGGCGCCCATATCGAGCTGCTGGCCGACATGAGCCGGGCGATCCTGATCGACCCGGAGAGCGAGCGCGTTCTGTAGGCGCGGCCGGCCCGGCGCCGGCCGCCGCAAGGGAGGAGTCATGGCGACCGACCCGTCCATCGCCGTCCGCCAGGCGGGCACCGAAGAGCCGGCGCCCGACCGCCGGGTGCTGACCGCCGGGCCCCTGTCGGCCGAGCTCGACGCCGGCAACCTGCGCTCCATCAGGCTGGGTGGGCGCGAGGCGATCCGCGCGATCTCCTTCATCGGCCGCGACCGGAACTGGGCGACCTACGCGCCGGCGATCCGCGAGCTCGAGGTCGAGGAAGCGGCCGACGCCTTCCGCATCATCTATACCGCCGACCTGGCCGACGCCGAGCAGCGGCTGAGCTACTCCGCCCGGATCGAGGGCCGCGCCGACGGCAGCCTGAGCTTCGAGGCGGAGGGCACGGCGGAGACCGACTGGACCACCAACCGGACCGGGTTCGTCGTGCTGCATCCGGTCGACGGCGTGGCCGGCGGCCCCGTGACGGTGACCCACACCGACGGGTCGATCGACCGCTCGACCTTTCCGGAACGGGTGATGCCGAGCCAGCCCTTCTTCGACATCCGTTCACTGGCGCACGAGGTCGCGCCCGGCTGCACCGTCACCTGCACGATGGAGGGCGACGCCTACGAGATGGAGGACCAGCGCAACTGGTCCGACGCGTCGTTCAAGACCTATGTCCGCCCGCTGTCGAAGCCCTGGCCCTATACCCTGGCGGCCGGCGAGCGGCTGAGCCAGAAGGTCACCCTGTCGGTCGACGGCGACCTGCCGAAGGGCAGTGGCGGCTCGGGGCCGGTGACCGTCACGCTCGGCAGCGCGGTCGCCGCCCCCGTGCCGGCGATCGGGCTCGCCGCCGACCCGCTGGCCGCCACGGGGAACCATGCCCGCGCCGCCACCGTCGCGGCGGCCCGGCCGGCATTCCTGGCCTGCCGCTTCGATCCGGGCGAAGGCCACGACGCCCGCACCCTGACCGGCTTTCGCGCCCTGGCCGAGGCGCTGGACTGCGAGGTCTGGCTGGAGATGGTCGTGCCATGCCGGGACGCGTCCGGCGGCCCCACCGACGATCCGGCCGTGCTGGCCCGCGATCTCGACGGGATCGCGGAGGCGGTGCGGGCGGCCGACCTGACCCTTGCCGGCGTGGTCCCCTGCCCGGCCGCCTACCTCAAGTCCTACCAGCCCGACGCCGACTGGCCGGCGGTGCCGCCCCTGGAGGCGGTCTACGAGGAAACCCGCCGGCGCTTCCCCGGCGCGTGCATCGTCGGCGGCATGCACGGCTACTTCACCGAGCTGAACCGCAAGCGGCCGCCGGCCGGACCGATCGACGCGATCACCCATTCGACCAGCCCGATCGTCCATGCCGGCGACGACGCCAGCGTCCTGGAATCGCTGGAGAGCCTGCCGTCGATCTTTCGCTCGGCCAAGGCGCTGGCACCGGGGCGCGGCTACCGCGTCGGCCCCAGCGCGATCGGCATGCGGATGAACCCCTACGGCGCCGGGACGGTCGCCAACCCGGGCAATGCCCGCATCGCCATGGCGATGGAGGATCCGCGCCAGCGCGGGCTGATCAACGCCGCCTGGACGCTGGGATACGTCGCCCACGCGGCGGCGGCGGAGGTCGATGCGGTGACCCTGTCGGCACCGACCGGGCCGTTCGGCATCGTCCACCATCCCGGCGCCACCGGGCAGCCGGCCCCCTGGTTCGACGAGGCGGCGGCGGAAATGCCGGACGCGACGCTGGTCTACCCGGTGTTCCACGTGATCGCCGGCGTGGCGCCGATGGCCGGGCGGATGCTGCGGCAGGCGGTCTCGGCCGATCCGTCGCGGGTGCTGGCGCTGGCGCACGAGGCGGCGACCGAGACCGGCGGCGGCGTCCGCCTGTGGCTCGCCAACCTGACGCCGGCGCCGGTGACGGTTGTCCTCGAAGGCGCGCCATCGGCCGGCACGATCGCGACGGTCGATGCGGAGGGCTTCGCCGCCCTGGCCCGCGACCCCGACGGGCTGGACCGCCGCGCGCGGCCCCTCGAAGGGCCGGAGATCGCCCTGGACGCCTACGCCGTCGCCCGCGTCGACCTGCCGGAGGCGTGAAGAGCAATGTCGAGCGCTCGGTGCCCGTCGGATCATTCCTTCCGACGTCGAAGTCTCAACACATCGACTATGCTCGACAGTCCAACGACCAGGAAAGAGAGAACCAGGAATGGGAAACAGAGCAGGCCTGCCTGCCACCACTCCCATCCCCAACCTTCCATTGCGCCCACGAAGCCGACAACAGCAATCGCAACGCCACCTAACGGGCCTAAGAAAACGGCTATCACAAATGTCAATATGCTTAGAAAACTACCAAATCCAAGCCAGGTATCGAGTCCTTCCATGAAGGCTACCAACTGTACGAATGCTAGCCCGATATAGGCGACAAACAGCAGTCCTTGCACTGTTGAGGCCCACCCCGAAGCGTCATTCGCCCCCAAAAGTAGCCATTCAGATAATAAAAATCTACCCAAGAGCCTGGGAATGGCTCGCCTGCGGCAGATTTCGCGTCGGACCTATTCCCGCCGGTCCACCGGCACCGCGATCTCGTTGCGGCGGAAGGCCGGCACCGTCCACGGCGGATCGTAGAACCAGGCGACCGGCGCCCCCGCCGGCCGCCAGGGGCCGTCCTCCAGCGCGTCGAGCAGCGCCTGCGTCTCCCCGGCCACCGCCTCGGCCGACCGGCTTCCGGAAAACTGGCGGACCGCCAGCGTCTCGGGCGGCAGCGCGACGATCTCGACCTGCGGGTCCACCGGCCGCGGCGCGGTCTCGGCCGTGTAGCCCGACGGCAGGAAGAACCGGATGCGCCAGCCGCCGCCCTCGGCCTCCGCCTGGGCGACCGGGGCGGTCATGGCGATCTCCTCGCCGCGCGCCTGCTCCACCGGCGCGGTCATCTCGATCTTCTCATCCGCGCGATTGCCGCCGAAGATGTAGCCGGCGAGCCGGCGGAACCCCTGGTTGCGCGCCGACTCCTCGCCGTCCGCCGCGACCACGGTGTCGGCGGCCGCCCGCGCGCCGTACCGCCGCACCTCGTAGGCCCCGGCCTCCGCGACGACCTCGTAGGCCGGCTCCTCGGTTCCGCTACGAACGCCCACCACCGAACACCCCGCCAGCGCCAGGCTGCCCAGGGCGGCGAAGATCCGCATGCCGATGCTCCGGGACCGCCGTCGTCTCATGGCAAGGCATATCGACCGAACCGCGCCGAAGTCGAGGGGCCTCGCATCGCGCGGGCGGCGACGGGACGGCTCCCCTCACCCGACCGTCACCTCCAGGTCGCCGACGCCGTCGATATGGCCGTGCAGCCGGTCGCCGCGGTTGACCGGGCCGACGCCGGACGGCGTGCCGGTCATGATCAGGTCGCCGGGCTGCAGGACGAACAGCCTGGACAGGATCGAGATCATCTCCGGCACCTTCCAGATCAGCTGGTCGAGGTCGCCCTCCTGCCGCTTCTCGCCGTTCACCGTCAGCCAGATCGCGCCCTTGTCGGGGTGGCCGATCCGCGCCGCCGGGACCAGGGCGCCGCACGGCGCCGACTTCTCGAACGCCTTGCCCACCTCCCACGGCCGGCCCAGCTTCTTCGCCTCGCCCTGCAGGTCGCGGCGGGTCATGTCGAGCCCGACGGCATAGCCGTAGACGTGGTCCAGCGCGTCCTCGACCGCGATGTCGACGCCGCCCTTCGACACCGCGACCACCAGCTCGATCTCGTGGTGCACGTCCTTGGTCGCCGAGGGATAGGGGAACATGGCGTCGCCGGCGATCAGGTTGTCCGGGTTCTTCTGGAAGAAGAACGGCGGCTCCTTGTCCGGGTCGTGGCCCATCTCCACCGCGTGCGCGGCATAGTTCCGGCCAACGCAGTAGATCCGGTGGACCGGGAACAGCTGGTCCGAACCCTCGACCGGCAGCGTCACGGTCGGCATCGGCGGCACGACGAAGCGGGCGGCGGCCGCCGCGGCCGGCGCGGTAGCGGTCTCAGACGTCATGGGTGTCTTGCTCCTGCATAATACTCGATACGGTGTTCCAGGCGGGCGACCAGGTCGGCGAGCGTCAGGGCGAAGGCGAACAGCAGCAGCACCAGCGCCCAGAAATGCGCCATCAGGAAGTTCTGGGAGTAGAGCGAGAACAGCGCCCCGACCCCGATGATCGACACCAAGAGCTGGCCGATCACCACGCCCTTGACGCCCCGGATCACCCCCAGGCGCACGCCGGCGAGGATCTCCGGCAGCGCGGCGAGGAAGATGATCTTCAGCCGCTGTCGGCGCGACGCACCGAAGGAATACGACATTTCGATCAGCGATTTCGAGACATGCTGCACCCCGGCGCGCGTGTCGAGCGCGATGATCCAGACCGCGAACATGAAGACGGTCACCACCACCGTCGGCGTGCCCATCCCGAACAGGATCATGATCACCGGCACCAGCGCCGACAGCGGCGCCGAGACGAAGATGTTGACCCACATGTTCAGGAGCCGGTCGACCGGGCCGAACAGCCCCATCGCGAAGCCCATCGCGACGCCGGCGAGGATCGCCAGGCCAAGGCCGAGGACATAGGCGTAGGCGGTGATCCAGGCGGCCTTGGCGAAGCTGGCCGAGGTCACGACCTCGCCCATCGCCGCCAGCACCTCGGTGAACGGCGGGAACAGCAGCACCAGCTCGAACCGGCCGATGATCTCCCAGACCAGCACCCAGAAGAGCAGCGACGCCATCTTCGGCAGGCGCACGCCGAATACGGTCATGGCGGTCACTCCACGTAGTGCTTCAGGCGGTGCCAGATCCCGTCGACCATGTCGAGATAGACGGGGTCGCGGCGGATCGCCTCCGGATCGCCGGAGCGCGGGATGTCGAGGTCGATTACCTGCGACACCCGCCCCGGCCGCGGCGACAGCAGGATGATCCGGTCGGACAGGTAGACCGCCTCCTCGATCGAGTGGGTGACGAAGAGGAAGGTCTTGTTCTCCACCTCGCGCAGGCGGATCAGGTCCTCCTGGAACTTGCGCCGGGTCTGTTCGTCGACCGCAGAGAACGGCTCGTCCATCAGCAGCACGTCGGCGTCGACCGCCAGCGCCCGGGCCAGGCCGACGCGCTGGCGCATGCCGCCCGAGAGTTCGTGCGGATACTTGTCCTCGAACCCGGAGAGCCCGACCTCGGCGACGTAGTGGCGCGCCTTCTCCTCCCGCTCGGCCCGGCCGACCCCCTGCATCTCCAGGCCGAACGCCGCGTTGCGCAGCACCGTCGCCCAGGGCAGGAGGGCGAAGTCCTGGAAGACGAAGGCCCGCTCCGGCCCCGGCCCGTCGACCGGCCGGCCCTTGACCCGGATCTGCCCCGCCGACGGCTCCAGGAGACCGGCGACGATCTTCAGGAGCGTGGTCTTCCCGCAGCCGGACGGGCCCAGCAGGCTGGTCAGGCGGCCGGCCTCGAAGTCGAGGTCGATGTTCTCCAGCGCGACGACCTCGCCATAGGTCTTGTGGATGCCGCGGACCTCGACGATCGGGGCGGCCTTGTCGCGGCCGGCGCCGGGGGCGGGCGCCGTCTTGAGGGCGGTCATCATCGGGCACTCCGCTTCTCGGGCCGGAACAGGGCCGTCTCCAGCCACTGCAGCAGGGTCACGGCGATCACGGCGAACAGCACGACCGACGCGATCGAGGCGTACATGTGGGCGAACTTGGCGATCGAGCGATAATACGTGATCAGGTCGCCGATCCCGGTCGGCGTGATCAGCAGCTCGGCCAGCACCACGCCGCTGAAGCCCTCAGCCACGCCCAGGCGGATGCCGGCGAACATCATCGGGCTGGCCGCCGGCAGGACGACGCGCAGCAGCACCTGGCGGCGCGATCCCATGAACGACCGGCACATCGACACCAGCGACGGCGGCACGTTGCGCACCGCCTTGTAGCTGTTGATCGCGATGACCGGCATCGCGAGGATCACCACCGCCAGCACCTTGGCGGTCAGCCCGATGCCGTAGACGAAGGTGACCAGCGGGATCAGCGCCGCCATCGGCGCGGCCTGCATGACGATGAAGACCGGAAGGCTGAACCACTCCACGTCCCGGCGCAGGCCCATCGCCACGCCGGCGCTGATGCCGACGCCGAGCGAGAACACCAGGCCGATCGCCAGCGGCTCCAGCGTCTTGAGGTAGGCAGCGCCCATCGAGCCGTCGGCCAGCAACTCGACCAGGGCCAGGAACGTTTCGCTGAAGCTGGGAAAGGCGAAGTTGAAGCCGGACCGGCCGGCGATCTCCCAGGCGCCGAAGAACAGCGCCAGCGACGCGAGCTTCCAGACGGCCGACAGCCGACCCAGGCGGGCGGCGAGGCCGGGGACCCGCGCGCCGCCGCCGGCGTCGATGTCGGCCCGAGTGGTCTGGGCGGATGTCATGCCCGTCGCGACTCCTCGATGGGGGGAAGCGGGGGCCGTCCGCCGCCCGGGACGGCGGCGGACGGCCGTTCGGGCGTCAGTTGCCGCCGGCCGCCTCGATCGGGCCGAAGTCCCAGAACCGCGACACGTCCACCGTCTCCGGATCGACTTCGACCTGGCCCGCGGCCGACAGGAAGGCGAGGTCGTCGCGCACCCCCTGCTCGGTCATCGGCTCGGTCGGGTAGATCCCGTTCTCCACCGCCTCCGCCCAGTAGGCGGTGACGTCGCCCTCAATCTCGGCCGGCAGGTCTGGCAGCAGGCCGTACTGCTCGCGCAATTCGGCGACGATCGCCGGATCCTCGTTGATGTCCTGCCATGTCCGGTTCAGCTCCTCGACGAAGACGGCCACGTCCTCGCTGCGGTTCTCCAGGAAGCCCTGGTTGGCGAACAGGGCCTCGTCGGTCGCGTCGACGCCTTCGATCGGCAGCCGCTGGAACTTCTCCCCGCCCTCTTCCTGGAGCAGCCGGAAGGCCGCCGCATCCACGATCGTCGCATTGATCGTGCCCTGGAGCATCGCGCCGGCCCGGACCTCGGAGCCGGGGACGTAGCTGACGTTCGAATATTCGATGCCCTGCCGCTGCTCCATCAGCCGCATCAGCGCCTCGGTGCCGGAGCCGCGGGAGTGGACGGTCACCTCCTCGCCGTCCAGGTCTTCCCAGCCGCCATAGACCTCGGCGTTGACCACCGGGAAGAACAGCAGGTTGGACAGGCGATAGAACATTCGGACCGGGGCATCCGAGTTCTGGATGAAGGCGTAGGGCGCGCCCACGCCGATCTGGGCCTGGCCGCTGGCGACCGCCTGGACCGCCACGTCCTCGGAATTGAAAAAGGTCATCTCCATCGGCACGCCGCGTTCGCCGGCGCGCTCCATCGCGATCAGCAGGCCCAGGCTTTCGACGCTGGCGATGTCGCCCAGCGCCACCTGGACCGTATCCTGCGCCAGGGCGGGCGCGGCGGAGAGGCCGGCCAGCGCGGCGACACCTACGGCACCGGCCACGGCACGGGCGGCGGTCTTGCGGATCATGGTCATGATGGCACTCCTCCCCTTGGCTTTTTGGGCCCGGGACCGGCCCGGGCGCGGCCTGGATCGCGGCGGCCGTTCTGCTGTCGGCCTTGATCAATCCTTGATTGGTTAAGCCTATGCACGCGATTGGTCAAGCGTCAATCGCCTTGACAGCGCATTTCGCCCCGTCTATCCGTGGTTTCGCACTGACCAATCCACCCATTGGTCAGGCGCCCGCACCGCCGCCCCTCACTCGGCCTCCGGCCCCTCGAGGACTTGTCCATGGCCGAATCGATCGACCGTACCGATGCCGACGCCACGCTGGTGCAGCTGCGGGCCTGGCTGGCGCGGCACGACTTCCCGCCCAACACGCGCCTTCCGGCCGAACGGGAGCTGTGCGAGATCCTGGGCGTCTCGCGAGGCGACCTGCGCAAGGCGCTGGCGGCGCTGGAGGCGGAGGGCCAGCTCTGGCGCCATGTCGGCAAGGGCACCTTCACCGGCGCCCGCGCCCTGGACGTGATCAGCCTGTCGGAGATCGAGCGCGTGACCAATCCGGCGGAGGTCATGCGCACCCGCCTGCTGATCGAACCGATGATTGCCCGGGAAGCCGCGCTGAACGCGACCTCCGCCCATGTCGAGGCGCTGCGCCGCTGCGTCCGGCGCACCCGCGAGGCGCAGACCTGGCGCCAGTACGAGACGGCGGACAACGAGCTCCACCGGCTGATCGCCGAGGCGTCGGACAACCGGCTGCTGCTGGCGCTGTTCGATGCCCTGAACGCCGTGCGCCGCGCGGTCGTCTGGGGCCGGCTGCGGGCCCACGCGACCCGCCCGCCGGCCGACCATCACTCATTCGCGGAGCACGACCGGATCATCGCCACGATCGCCGAACGGGACCTGGACGGCGCCGCCAAGGCGATGTTCACCCATCTCCGCTCGGTCGAGCGCAATCTGCTCGACGCGCGCCTCGCGGCGGAGTAGCGGTCCGGCGCGGGTCCTCCTGGCGAACGCCAGGACCCCGAGGGCAAGGGCGCGCCTGGCAGAACCGGTGCCTTACCCATCAAGGTCCCGGATCGGCGCTTCGCGCTGTCCGGAATGACCGGACAAGGGATCAGGAACGCCAACCACCCGGGACGTCGGCTCCCGTCAGAAGATGATCGCCAGCAGCAGCAACAGCAAGATCAGCCCGCCGATCACGATCAGGACCAGATCCTGCCGGTCGGTGAACCGCCGCTCGTCGCTGCCGGCCGGATGGTGGTTGCCGAGGTGCCGGCCGATCCAGCGACCGGCCCGTTCCAGGTCGGCCCGCGTGCGCTGCGCGGCGCGACCGGTCTCATAGCTCGCCCTACCCGCCTTGTCCTTGACGGTGGAGGCCGTTTCGCCGGCCGCGTCGGTCGCCGCGTTCGCCTTTTCCTTGATGGCCGACGCCGTTTCGCCGATCGCCTCGGCCGTCTCGCGCGCCGCGTCGCCCGCGTGATCCGCCGCCGCGGAGACCTTTTCCGCCGGCGACGTCGTCGAGGGTGACGGGGCCGCCGGGGCCGGCGTGGCCACCCGCGCGGTCCCGCCGCCGCGGGCCGCATCCGCCGTGGTCGGCGCCGCCGGTTCGCCCCACCGCTCGGTCAGCCAGACCCGGTCGGTCTTGTTCAGGAGACCCAGGCTGGCGTGCCCCAACCGGTCGTAGTCGACGGAAACCGAATAGAGCCGCTCCCCGGTCAGGGCCGCGCGCTCGTCCTCGTCGGTCGGATGGGCGTCCACGGCGGCCAGCCAGTAGAGCAGGCCGAGATGCCGGTCGCGGTCCCGGTTCTCCTTCATCCGATTGCGGATGATGCCGCGGGTCGCGATCGCGGCCTCCCTGAAGGCGCCGGCCCTAGGCAGCCCGGCCATCGCCGCCTCCAGCCGCTCGACCGGCTGGCCGTCCTGGCTCTTCGCCTCGGCATTCCAGAATCGGCCCGCGCGAATATCGTCGACGACCGTCCTCCAGAAGGCGTCATCCGGCCTGGTCTCCGCCATGCCGGCCGGTGCGTCAGTGTTGTCGGTGGGGGTCACCCTCGCCTCCGTCCCGTCCGTTGCGCTTCCGGATTATGTCCGTTGGGGGCGGCACGGGGCAACCGCTTCACCCGGAACGGGCCACGGTGGGCTGCGTTGAGGAGGCATGACCCGCGTTCCTGCCCGCATTGCCGGCCGCCTTCGCCCCACCCGCGGCGGCCCCCGTCCGATCGCCGCCGCGCTTGTCGCGGCCCTGCTGCTGCTGGCCGGCGGGGCCGGCGCGCAGGAGGCCGGCGACTCCTCCGAGGCGCAGGCGGCCGGAGGCCCCATCTTCGCCGATCTGGAGGGACCGGTGCCGGCGTTCGATTTGGCGACGCCCTACGGAACGCTCGAGTTCCTGTTCCGCACCGTCGCCGACCGGGACCTTCGGCGAGCGGCGTACGCCCTGCACCTCGGTGCCATCCCGCCCGACCGGCGCGCCGAGCGCGGTGCCGATCTGGCCGGCAAGCTGGCCTATGTGCTGCGCCGAAGCGACCTGATCGACTGGTCGTCCATTCCCGACACGCCGAGGGGCCGCCAGGCGGACTCCGACCGTACCGGCGCCAGCCTGCTGGGCGGGGACCCCTCCGGAACCGCTCGGGAGCCCGGCGGCCTGGTGCATCTGGGGGTGCTGTCGACCGCCGACGGCCGTCCCCAGCCGATCAACCTCCAGCGCTACCGCCTGGACGACGGCACGGCGGTCTGGCTGTTTTCGCCCCATACCGTCGGCGAGATCGGCCGGCTCTACGAGGAGCACGGTCCCGGCCGGCTCGCCGAACTGCTGCCGTTCGAGGCGCGTTGGCGGGCGATCGGCCGCGTCGTGCCCTGGGAACTGGGGGCGCTGGCGGGAATCGTGGCGGCGGCGGGCGCGATCGGCTGGGTCGTCTACGGCCTTCTTCGCGTGATCGCCCGGCCCCGGGCGGACCGCCAGCCGATGGCCCGGGCGCTGATGCGCAATGCCTGGCTGATCGGGGCCATCCTGGCGGCCCTTCTGATCGCCATGGCGGCGAGCGCCATGTATCTCGACGACGGCTGGCTGTCGCCGATCCGCGAAGTCTCCGCCTTCGTGGTGTTCGTGCTGGGCGCCTGGCTGTGCCTTCGGATCGTCTCCGGAATCGTGCTGACGGTCAGCAGCCGGGTCGCCAATGCAAATCCGGAGAGTGACCGGGACGCGCGGGCGCTGCACACCGACATCGCAGTGGCCCGCCGGATCCTGTTGATCGTCATTCTGGCCGTCGCGCTCGGCCTGGTGCTCGCGGCCTTCGACGTGCTGCCGACCGTCGGCCTGTCGCTTCTCGCCTCGACCGGTGCCCTGGGCGTGATCCTCGCCATCGCCGCCCGGCCGCTGCTCGGCAACATGACGGCCGCGGCCGAGATCGCGGCGACCAAGCCGCTGTCGATCGGCGACGTGGTGACGGTCGACGGCCATTGGTGCCGGGTCGAGGACCTGACGTTTTCCTACGCGGTCCTGCGGACCTGGGCCAACACCCGGCTGATCGTGCCCTACAGCCGACTGCTGTCGCAGCCGTTCGAGAGCTGGTCCCGGCACGACGAGACGATCCTGCGCAGCATCCCGCTTCACGTCGACTACCGCGCCGACGTGGCGGCGATTCGCCAGGAGTTCCACCGTCTGCTGGAGGGCGACGAACGCTGGACCGGCGACACGGCGTGGCTGGTGGTCACCGACCTCGGCGAGGAGACGGTCAAGCTGGAAGCGTGGCTGAGCGGCGCCGATTCCTACAGTTCCTGGACGCTGCACAACGACATCCGCGAACGCCTGCTCGCCTTTCTTCAGACCCGGGCCGGCACGACCCTGCCCCGCAGCCGGCACCTGGTCGACTCGATGCCCGCCGCCGCGCCGTCCGAAGGGCCGGGGGCAGGTTCACGAGGGCGACGCGGCGCGGCCCTCCGACCGGGTCGAGTGCCCGCGCTACGAAGACCACCCGCCCCCCGCCCTCGACGACGAAGGCAAGAGCGGCGAGGAAGGCGAAGGCGGCACGTAGCGGGACGCGTCCCGCGCCGGGAGGCCGTGGGCCTGCCCCGCGGGGAGACACCCACCGCGGTCTATCCGCGATGGCTCCAGCTGCTCCGGAAGGCGGAATAGAGGTAGGTCGCCGACCAGGTCAGCGCCCCGAAGCCCGTCAACGCCTCCAGCGCCACGACCAGGCGGAGCCCTCCGGTGGCGGTGAAGTCGGACAGGCCGAGCGTCGTATAGCTGACGGCGGAGAGATGGAGAAAATCTAGGAAGTGGGGCGACCTCGGGCCGTCGATGGTGCCGATCGCGATCACTCCCAGCCGCCCACGGCCGCTCAGGCTCACCAGCGCCCCGGCGAAGAAGACGATCTCGAGCAGATGGACGGCGTTCAGCAGCACGATCGCCACGAGCGCCCGGCCGTGGCGCGGTGCCCCGTCGCCCGGGGCGATGAACGACAGCGCCCACAAGGCCCAGTGATGGCTCACCAGCACCAGCAAGACAAGGCCGGCGGCGATGGCGAAGGCGGTCATGCGGGACGGCGGGCGTCGCCCGGGCGGCCGTGATCGCCGCCCGGGCGACGACGGCTCACGCCGCCTTCTTGTTGAGCGACCGCTCGGCCAGCCGGGTCAGCTTGCCGTCCGCCGCCTTCTCCTGCTCGAGCGTCTCGGCGAGCAGCTTCCTGGCCTTGTCCAGGCCCAGGCGCTCGGCCCAGGTGATCATCGTGCCGTAGCGGGTGATCTCGTAGTGCTCGACCGCCTGGGCGGCCGCGATCATCCCGGAGTCGCGGGCGTCGTCGTCCGACGTCTCCTCCATGATCTCCTTGCCCTCGTCGAGGATGCCCTGGATCGCCACGCAGGTCACGCCGCGCGCCTTCAGGCCCAGTTCCTCGAACACCTGCTCCAGGCGCTCGACCTGGCCCTCGGTTTCTTCGCGGTGCTCCTCGAACAGCTCCTTGAGCTCGGCCGACTGCGCCTTGCGCGCCATCTTCGGCAGCTCCTTGAGGATCTGCTTCTCGGCGTAGTACATGTCCCGGACGAAGTGAACGAACAGGTCGTTCAGGTTAGACATCGCCATGGTGAGGTTTCCTCGGAAAAGGTGTCAGGGGTCTCGTCAGGGGAATGGATTCGGCAAACGGAGCGCCTATCTGCGCCCCTTGGAGGGCAGGTTGCCCTGGGGCAATTCCCGAACTGATGGAATCATCAGTTCGGGAAAAATTGCCGTATCTTCAAAGACCTAGAGCAACTTATCTACGCCCCTTGGAGGGCAGGCTGCTCTAGTGCCGCGCCAGCCAGTCGTCGATCTGGCGATCGGCCTCGTCCTTGCCAACGCCGTAGCGCTCCTGGATCTTGCCGGAGAGCTGATCGCGGTTGCCTTCGACGACCTTCAGGTCATCGTCGGTGAGCTTGCCCCATTTGGCCTTGATCTTGCCAGTGGATTGCTTCCATTGGCCGGCAATCTGGTCCCAGTTCATTCGGTCGGTCCTCCGGACGCCGGGCCGGTCCGGCGCACCGCTTCGGGCGGTGTCGGCCGCGGCGGCGGCGTCGTTTTTGGGTCGATGGTCGGACCGTCTCCGTGCGGCATCCGTCGCCGACGGCGGTCTGCCTACCAATGCGGCGAGCCGGCCAAGAGTTGCGCCCCTCGCGCGACGGATCAGGAATTGCCCTTAGGGGAAGGGCCCAATAGCCCGGGTCAAACTCTTGGGCGACACTGACTTCGGTTCCGGGAGTGGGGAGGCAGGAAGGATGACGAGGAGCGTTGCTTTGGTGGGGTTGATTGTCGGATGCCCGACCTGTGGCTGTTGGCTGGACGAGCCGGCGGCGGCGCAGGCGCGGCGCCGGGGTCGTACCCTGCTGTGCCCGCAATGCGCCGGCCCCGTCGTCTGGCCGACCAACGGGCCTGAAGCAATCCTCGACACCGGCCCCGACGCCGACGCTGAGGAGTCCGGAATGGCGGGCGAACACGGCGAGAGGGGCGGCCATTCGACGGGCGTGTCGGGGTGCGCCGCTCCCGTCCGCCCACGCCGGGTGTCCGTGCGGCGGCGCGCCAATGGCGTGGCGGCGTCGGAGGCCGCAGCGCTCGGAACGGCCGATCAGTCCGGCTCGACCGACTTGACCAGGCCTTCGTAGTCGGTCTCATCGCTGAGCAGGAGCGCGAAAGGCACCGTCGCCTGACACTGCGCCAGCACGACCGTCAGCAGCACCATCATCGGCGCCGCGAGCAGGGCGCCGACGATGCCCCAGATGTATCCCCAGAAGACGAGCGAGAACAGCAGCACCAGCGGCGAGAGCGACAGCCGCCGGCCGAGCATCTTCGGGTCGATGAAGTTGCCCATGACCTGCTCGACCACCAGGATGCCCAGGCCGACGAGCAGGGCCGTGGCGAGGTCCTTCGTCACAAGCGCGTAGACGATCGGCAGCAGCCCGGAGATCAGCGAACCTAGAGTGGGGATGAAGCTCAGCAGCAGCGTCAGCAGGAACCAGACGATCAGCAGATCGACGTCGAACAGCCACAGCCAACCGACATAAAGCAGCCCGGTCACCGCGCCGAGCACGCCCCGCGTCACCAGATACCACCGGACCCGCTGCGAAACGACCACCGTCGCCTGGTACCAGGTGCGGTGCCCCTCGCCGTCGGTCGCACTCGCCGCCTTCCGCGCCCAGACCGGAACCTCCGCCAGCATCAGGATGGTGAAGAACAGGACCAGGGTGAAGACGGCGATGGCGTGGGTCAGGCTGTTGACGACCGTCAGCGCCCCGGAGGAAACGGCGCCGACCACCCGCTCACGCGACAGCATGCCGCCGCCGGTCGCCTCCGCGTCGCCGTTCGCGGCCGGCTCCGCTCCCTCCTGTCGCGTCCCCCCTGTCGCCGCGGCCGCGTTCCCCCCGGTGGAAGCGCTCCCGCCGTCCGGGGCCAGGGATCCTGGCATGTGCATCAGCTGCTGCACCGGCCTCGACTGCCAGAGCGATTGAATGTCCTCGCCGATGGCAGGCGCCCGGTCGCCGATCCGCTCGGCGGCAAACCAGAGACTGCCGAGGAACAGCCCCACCACGACCACGATCATCAGCCCCACCGCGAGATGGGCGAGCCAGTCCAGCCACCGGGGCAGGACCCCCTTGATCGCCTCGTGCACCGGCCAGAATACCAGCGCCGTGAAGAAGGCGAAGGCCAGCGGCATCGTGATCCACTGGGTGGCCCGCAGCGCGGCGCCGACCAGGATCAGGGCGATGACGCTCAGCAGCACGACCCCGGCAGAAACCCGGGGCACCGCTCGGGACGGCGTCCGCGGCCGGCGCCCGCGGTCGTCCACCCTCTCGGCGGCTGTGGCGGTGGCACTGTCGTCCTCGGCCATCTCGACTCCGTGGCGGTCGTTTCCGCGTGCTGCCTAGACGATGCAGGGAAGCAAATGGTTGCAGCTTGCCCGTCGCCCCCCGCCAACCGAAGTCTTGGCGGGGGTACATGAAGTACAGCGGCAGGTTGGACCTGTTGTCCCGCGAGATGAATGCTTTTTCGCCGTCGTGAGAGGGCGCGTCCGTGCCCCATTTCCTTTCGAATGCAGAATTTTCACGGGTCGATTTTGGAAACGGGCAGACGCCATTGACGTTGGTGGCCATCAATTCACAAGCATCAAGAAGGATTGGCCATGCGCACCTTCGCGTTTCTGGCGACGGCGACCGCCGTCGCCGCCCTGACCGCCGCTCCGGGCTTCGCCCAGGAGTCCGGCTCACAGCAGGACTGCCAGCAGCAGATCCGCCAAGTGGAACAGCAGCTGGAGCAGCAGCAGTACAGCGAGGACGTCACCCAGACCGTGCGGGAGCGCCTGGACCAGGCGCGCAACGCGCTTTCCGCCAACGAGCAGGACAGCTGCCTGCAGATCGTCGCCAACGTGCAGGACACCCTCCAGCAGGAGGGCGGCCAGCAGCAGCAGGGCGGTCAGCAGCAGACCCAGGACCAGCAGCAGCAGGGCCAGCAGCAGTTGCAGGCCGGCAGCGAGGCCGAGGTGGTGGTCCGGCAGCCGGCGCCGCAGGTGAATGTCGAGCAGGTCCAGCCGCGCGTCGAGGTCGAGCAGCAGCAGCCGCAGATCACCGTCGACCAGCCGGCCCCGCAGGTCACCGTCGACATTCCGGCGCCGACCGTGACGATGGACGTGCCGCCACCGATCATCACCGTCTACCAGCAGGATCCGCAGGTCCAGGTCAGCCAGCCCGACCCGGAGGTCCAGGTCGACCCGTCGCAACCCGACGTGGCTCTGCGCGAGGGCGACCAGCAGGCCGACGTTCAGGTGACCGAAGCCCAGGGGCAGCCGGAAATGCAGGTCACCCAGCCCGAGGGCCAGCCCGAGGTCCAATTCCAGATGGCGGACCCGGAGGTCAGCATCAATCAGGCCGATCCGCAGGTCGAGATCAACCAGCAGGAGCCTGAGGTTCGCATGGTCCAGGGCGACCAGCAGGGCCAGCAGCAGCAGGCTCAGACCGAGGAGCAGCAGCAGGCTCAGACCGAGGAGCAGCAGCAGGCCCAGACCGAGGAGCAGCAGCAGGCCCAGACCGAGGAGCAGCAGCAGGCTCAGACCGAGGAGCAGCAGCAGGCTCAGACCGAGGAGCAGCAGCAGGCTCAGACCGAGGAGCAGCAGCAGGCCGCGCGCGTCGAGCCGGCCAATCTGATTGGCGTCGACGTGGTCAACCGCGAGGGCGAGGACATGGGCGACGTCGAGACTGTCGTGCAGGAGCGCGACGGCCAGGCCGTCTTCGTCGTCGTCTCGTTCGGCGGCTTCCTGGACATCGGCGACAAGGAGGTGGCGATCCCGGTCGACCGTTTCCGCCAGACCCAGGACGGCCGGCTGCTCCTGACCGATGTCGACGAGGCGGAGCTGGAGCAGATGCCGGACTACGACAGCGAGCAGTACGTCGAGCTGCAGTAGGACGGCCGTGGCCGGCGGCGGGCTCCCCGCCGCCGCGCCCGCCCGCCCCATGGCACCCTCGGGCCGCGCCGCAGTCCGGGGGTGTTTCGTGCGGGGGCGGTCCCGGTAGCTGCGCTGGGGGCTGTATCGCGACCTGGCCGCCCCACATGCCGGGAAAGAACGATACGGAGGCCCGCCATGACCGAGACGCGCACCGGCAAACCGCAGCCCGTCCGGATCGAGCCTGACGGGCTGGACGGTCTCCTGGGCGTGCCGGAAGGCGCGCCGGGCATCGTCATCTTTGCCCATGGCAGCGGCAGCGGACGGCTCAGCCCGCGCAATACCTATGTCGCGGATCGGCTGCGCGAGGCCGGGTTGGCGACGTTCCTGCTCGACCTGCTGACGCCCGCCGAGGAGGACGACCGCCGCAAGGTGTTCGACATCGACCTGCTGGCCTCGCGGCTCGCCCGGGCGACCGAATGGGTTCGCGGCAATCCGCGCCTGTCGGGGCTGAGGGTCGGCTATTTCGGTGCCAGCACCGGTGCCGGGGCCGCGCTGGTCGCCGCGGCGGCAGAGGATCGCATCGGCGCCGTCGTCTCCCGCGGGGGGCGGCCCGACCTCGCGGGCGACGCGCTCCACCGGGTGCGGGCGCCAACCCTGCTGATCGTCGGCGGCGACGACGTGCCGGTGATCGGCATGAACGAGGAAGCCCTGGAACGGCTGACCTGCGACAAGAAGCTGGTGATCGTGCCCGGCGCGACGCATCTGTTCGAGGAACCGGGCGCGCTCGACCAGGTGGTCGCGCATGCCGCCGCCTGGTTCCGGCGCCACCTCGCAGGTACGCCGTCCTGAACGCCGGGCAGTCACACGGGAGCGTCGGTCGACCCCAGCGGCACCGGTCCGTCCGGGGTTGGCGGCACGCCGCGGCGCCGCGACGCCTCCGCCAGGAACGCCAGCAGCATGGCGTCGGTCCGACGGTGCAGGTCGGAATCGCGCCGGATGTCATAGCCGCGCCAGCGCAGGCGGCTGAGCAGCCCCCAGATCCGCGACGCAACGCCGCGAACGGCAGGGCCGTCCTCCAGCCGCAGGACGTTGTCGCGGCCGATCCGGATCCGGATGTCGGCCAGCGAGCCGGTGACATGGCGGGTTTCGGTGTCGATGCCGTCCCACTGATGCAGCGCATCGAACTCCCGGAACGTGACCTCCGAACCGCCGCGGCGCAGGTCCTCGCAGATCTGGCGCGTGCGCTCCACCGAGACGTTGGCGTCGTGCCGGCCGATCAGCACCATCACAGGCGCGCCGGTGGTGGTGGAGTCGTCCATCCGCGGGATGCTGCAGCCGTAATAGGACGCGTGGGCAGCGAAGCCGGGCTCGTCCTCGCGCAGGAAGGCCCGGCGGATCTGCTCGAACGCAGAGACCAGCGCGACCATGCCGCCCCAGGAAAAGCCGATCACGCCGATCGCGTCGCGGCGAACCCCCGGCTGGTCGCCGAGGAAGCGCATGGCGGCGAACGCATCCGCCAGCAGGGCCCAGGTGGTGATCTGGAGCGCCTTGCGCTTGTCTGACGCACCGCCCAACCCCCGCGGCTCGAAGCTGTCGAGCACCAGGGCGGCATAGCCGGCCTTCGCAAGCTTGGCGCCGTAGACATCCTCGCGTTCGGGCTTGGGCCCGCCCAATCCCTGCACCACGACGACGCCCGGCCGCTCCTCCGCCTCTCCCTCCGGCAGGTAGAGCGTCCCCGCCGCCTCCGATCGAGGCGCCTTCGTCACGTCCTCCAGGAGATAGGGGCGGATGCTGTCGAAGCGCACGCGGCGGACCGGCGCCGGCAGCCCCTCGGGCCGCTCCTCCACCCGCGCCGCGTCGCCTGCCGCCGGACCTGTCCCGTTCGCGGCCTCGGTCATGCCATCGTCCTCTCGGTTTCGGTCGAGCGAACCAACGGCGATCGGCCACCGCCGGTTCCCGACGGCGGTTCGAACCGCACCAACCTCGGAAACGCCGCCTCCACGGCCTTCGGCGTCAGCGGCAGCGGCCGATACCCTCCGGTGCGCCAGTCCGCCACCTGGTCCAGCAGCGCGGCGCTGCCGAACGCCCCGTCCTGGCCTCCCAGGAGGACGAACCGCGTCGCGTCCGGGTCGGCCAGGTCGGCGATCAGCCGCGCATTCGCTCCGAACCGCACGGCGTGGCGTCTGTCCGACAGGCCGTGGGCGGTCTTCATCAGCGTCTCGTTGCTGCCGCCGATCGGCAGGTCCGCGAAGCGGTAGCGCCGCCCGATTACCGGCAGTTGCCCGAGCGGATGCGCGAGCCGCAGCCTGTGCATCCCGCCCCAGGTCCGGTACCGGGCGAACGGCCGGGCGGCGGCGGCAAGTGCGGCCGCCGCGGCGGCGCGCAAACGGTCCTCCGGTATCGTCGCCGCGTCCTCCCGCAGCAGGTCCCACGGCTGCAGGCTGGCGCGGTAGATCGCCAGGCCATGCGCGCCATGCAGCCGGTGGATCAGGTGATTGAGCAGCAGTTCGAAGGCCAGCGCCCCCTCCGAGTCGACATCGTGCCGGCCGTCCCAGGCCTCCAGCGCTTGGAACGGCGCCGCCACCTGCGGCACCGCCTGGGTCGCGGCCGGGCGCAGAAGGTCGACCAGCAGATCCCGCATCGCCGGGGCGGAGGGCATGGCGACGTCCGCGTGCAACGCCTCCAGCGTCGCCGGTCCGACCGCCTCGGTACCGCCGAGGACCTCGCGCAGCCGTCGGATGCGCTCGTCGGGCGAGAAGAAGAAGCCGACCGGCACCGGCGTCGGCCCGGCCGGCCGGTCGTTGGCCGAGGCGACATAACCCTCCGCCGGGTCGTGGGTTTGCAGCAGGTCGCGCGCCGTCACCGGCCGGTCCCAGTCGCCCAGGCGCTCCGGCGGGCGGACCACGTCCTCCGGCGTCCCCGGTGGCCGGCGCGGCAGATGGGCGGCCATCATCCTGCCGACGCGACCCGATGCCTCCGCCACCACGAAGGTCTGCGCCGGCGCGGCGAAGTCCTCGACCGCGTCGACCGCCTCGGCCCAGGACCGCGACCGCATGATCCCGAGCATCGCACCGATCTCGTCGCTCGCCCGATGGCCGATCCAGGTGAGCGCCAGGTCGCCGCGGGTCCGCAGCAGCGGCGCGTCGGAGACGACGGGCCCATGCGCGGTCTCGCGGATCGCGACGGTCCGCGGCTTGCCCCAGCGGACCTGGATCGTCTCGCGGCGCTCGGAGGCGCGGCCGGCAGCGATCTCGCCCGATACGTCGAAAAGGTCGCTGCTGGCGGCGTGCAGGCTGGTGCCGCCCCACGCGATATGACGGTTGCGGCCGATCGCGACGGCGGGCACGCCGGGGATCGTCAGGCCGACCACCTCATGGCCCGGGGAACGCAGCCCCAGCGCCAGCCAGTTGCCCGGCACCATGATGCCGAGATGGGGATCGGCGGCCAGCAAGGCGCCGCCCGTCGCGCTGCGCCGTGCCGCCACGGCCGCCGCGTTGCTGCCGGTCCGGCCCAGGCTGCGCCACAGCCGGTCCAGCATCGGGTCGTTGCGCGCCGCCGCGCCCGGGCCGCCGGCGAGATGCGGCACCGCACCACCCTCGCCGTCGACCAGTCGGCGCCAGACATCGGCCCAGTCCTCCCGGCTCCTCAAGGGCAGGAATCGGTGCCACACCCGCCAGGAGAAATCCATCGCCGCCAGCCGGCCGACCGCCAAGACGTCCGCGGCCGTCCATGGCGCCGCCTCGATACCCAGCAGCGCCAGTTCCTCCGGCGTCTCCCCCTGGATCGCGGCCGCGCTCAGCCCGTCGGCATAGCCGTCGATCCACCCCCGGGTTTCCGGCGACAATCGCTCCAGGATCGCCGGAACCGCCCGCGGGAAGTCGAGGGTCCGGAGCGTCCGGTCCGCCGGCAGCGCGACAGGACCCAGCGCTTCTGCCAGGCGGCCCGTCGCGATCCGCCGCATCGTCTCGATCTGGCCCAGCCGCAGATGCCCGTGCACGGCCCCCATCGCCACCGCAGCGTCGCGGTCCGTCTGCGCCTCGATGAACGGCACCAGCCGATCGTCCCAACGCACGGCCGTCGCCCGCTCGACCGGCAGGGTCAGCCGTCGGAAGGCGTCGATCCGGCCCCCGGCGCCGGCGTGGCGCCGGCGCACGGTGACGGCGCCCAGCGTCAGCCGCAACGCCAGCCGAAGCACGCTCCAGGCCCGGCCCGGCCCTCTTTCGATCGCACCGTCCGTCATGGCCAGCCAATCCGGCGACGCGGCCAGAAGTTCCGTCGCCCGGCGCAACCCGCGGCATCGGTGCGCCGTTGGTACCGGTATCCCCCCGCCCGAAACGGACACCATGTCTGCCAGGATCGCCCCGCGCGCCCGTCCCGAGGTGCCGCCAGGTTTCAAGCGTCGGCTGCTGCGCCAGATGGTATCGGAGTTCGGGCCGCTGCTGGCCTTCTTTCTCGGGTATCTCTGGCTCGGGCTGATTCCGGCAACCGGCATCTATGCCGCAGCGACGGCGGCCTCGGTCGGGGTCGGCTGGATGATCAACCGTCGGATCCCGGTCCTGCCGCTGATCTCCGCCGGGCTGGTCGCCCTGTTCGCCGGCCTGACGATCGGCTTGCAGGAGGCGATGTTCATCAAGATCAAGCCGACCGTCACCAACGGCTTCTTCGGCCTCGCGGTCGGCCTCGGATGGCTGTTCGGATTTCGGCTGGTCGAACGGGTGCTGGCGCCCGAGCTCGAGCTCGACGAGCCGGGGCTCAAGGCGCTGACGGTGCGCGTCAGCAGCTATCTGATCGGCCTGGCGCTGCTCAACGAAGTGGTCTGGCGCTCCGTTCCGACGCAGTACTGGATCCTGTTCAAGGTGTTCGTGATCGTCGCGATGAACGCCGCCTTCATGGCCGGTCAGATCCCGCTGGTGCGCCGCCACATGCGACCCGCCCGGGCCTGAGCCACGGCGACCCTCCCCTGCCGGAACCCGCCACCCCAAGCCGCGTTGACTCGGTTTGCCGAGGAGGTCGAGACCATGGCTCTTGGACGGCCCGTCTGGTCGGGGCACATCCGCCTGTCGCTGGTGTCGCTGCCGGTCAAGCTCTACAGCGCGACCGAGTCCGGCAGCCGGCTGTCGTTCCGGCAGATCCACGAGCCGTCGGGCAAGCCGATCAAGTACGAGAAGGTCGTGCCCGGCGTCGGTCCGGTCGACCGGGAGGAGATCGTCCGCGGCTTCGAAGTCGAGAAGGACCGATACGTCCTCCTGGAGGACGAGGATTTCGACGAGATCAAGCTCGAGCAGCGCAAGACGCTCGACCTCGTCCAGTTCGTCGACGCCTGCGAGATCGACCCGATCTATTTCCATCGTCCCTACTACGTCGCGCCCGACGGCGAGATGGCGGAGGAGGGCTTCGTCGTGATCCGCGAGGCGCTGCGACGGGAGCGCAAGGTCGGCCTCGGCCAGATGGTCATGCGGGGGCGGGAGTACATCGGCGCGCTGAAGCCCTGCAGCCGGGGACTGCTGCTGGAGACGCTGCGCTTCGAGGAGGAACTGCGCCGCGCCGACCCCTACTTCGCCGAGATCGAGGACATCGATCCGCCGGAGGAACTGCTCGACCTGGCGACCGAGCTGATCGGCCGCAAGACCGCGCCCTTCGACGCCGGCGTGTTCGAGGACCAGTATTCCAAGGCGCTCCAGGACCTGGTCGAGCGCAAGGCGAAGGGCAAGTCGCTGACCGTCGCCGGCGCGGATTCCAAGGGCGAGCGCGGCGGCGAGGTGATCGACCTGATGGCCGCCCTGCGCGAGAGCCTGGGCGAGACCAAGGGCGGCGGCAAGTCCGGAAGCGGCGGCCGGGGCAAGTCCGGCGGCTCGAAATCGGGCGCGTCCAAGTCTTCCGCGTCGTCCAAGTCCGCCTCGTCCAGGTCCGCCTCGTCCAAGTCCGCCTCGTCCAAGTCCGCCTCGTCGAAATCCGGCGGCTCGAAGGGATCCGGATCGACATCCGGCACGTCCAAGTCGAGCCGCCGCAAGTCCGATCAGGCGGCGTGACCGGCGTCGGTCCCGGGGATGAGGCGTGTCGGCGATGAGCGGCCTTGCCGAATACCGTCGGCGGCGGGACTTCGGGCGCACCGCCGAGCCGGCCGGCGACGCGGGCGTCCATCCGCCCGACGGCTGGTTCGTGATCCAGAAGCACGCGGCCCGGCGGCTGCACTACGATCTGCGCCTGGCGATCGGCGGCGTACTGGTCAGCTGGGCGGTCGCCAGGGTGCCCAGCCTGGATCCCACCGTCCGGCGCCTCGCCGTGCGGACCGAGGATCATCCGCTCTCCTATGGCGACTTCGAAGGTACCATCCCGAAGGGGGAGTATGGCGGCGGCACCGTGCTGGTGTGGGACCGCGGGCCCGTCGACATCGCGGGCGACCCGGCGACGGGGCTTGCCGGCGGATCGCTGGAGGTGACCCTCCACGGCCGCCGCCTGACCGGCGGGTTCCGGCTGGTCCGGCTGCGGCCGACGGCCAAGGAACCGCGCGAGTCCTGGCTGCTGATCAAGAAGCGCGACGAGTCGGCCGCGGCCGACATCGACCTCGCCGTCCAGGATACCAGCGTCGACACGGGCCGAACCCTGCCGGAGGTCGCCGCGGGGGACTCCCGGTCCGCCGGACGGACGCCCCGTCGCCGGTCCGACCGCCCGCGCCCGCCGCGCTTCCTGAAGCCGCAGCTCGCCGCCCCGGCCGAGGCGCCGCCGACCTCGGGCGACTGGCTCTACGAGCTCAAGTTCGACGGCTATCGGCTGCTCACCGCCGTCGCCGGGCCGGAGGTGCGCTGCTACACCCGTTCCGGCCTGGACTGGACGGCCCGGTTCGGCCCGATCGTCCGGCGCCTCGCCACGCTCGGCCTGGGCCCGACGCTGCTCGACGGCGAGGTGGTCGCGGTCCGCGAGGGCGGGCGCACCGACTTCTCCGCTCTGCAGCAGGCGATCGCCGAAGCGCCGGACCGCCTCAGCTACTTCGTCTTCGACCTCCTGGTCGACGACGGCGAGGACATCCGCGCCCGGCCGCTGACCGAGCGGCGGCGGCGGCTCGCCGCACTGCTTGGCGAACCGCGGGCGCCGGTCTACCTGTCCCAGCCAATAGACGCGCCCGGCGACCGCGTGCTGGCGGAGGCCTGCCGCCAGGGCTGGGAGGGCCTGATCGCCAAGCGCGCCGACGCCCCCTACCGCTCGCGCCGCACCCAGGCCTGGCGCAAGCTGAAATGCCTTCGCCGCCAGGAGTTCGTCGTCGGCGGGTTCAGCGGTTCGCAGCGCGGGCGCCCCTTCGCGTCGCTGTTGCTCGGCGTCCACGAGGACGGCCGGCTGGTCTATGCCGGCCGGGTCGGCACCGGGTTCGACGCCGCGGGCGCCGCCACGCTGGCCGACCGGTTCGCGCCGCTGGAGACGAAGCACTGTCCGTTCGCCGCCGTGCCCGACGACCTGCCCCGCGGCATCCGATGGCTGAAGCCGGCGTTGGTGGTCGAGGTGCGGTTCACCGAGATCACCGCCGCCGGCCACGTCCGCCATGCGGTGTTCGAGGGTCTGCGCGAGGACAAGCCAGCATCCGAGATCCGGCGGGAGCCGGCGACCGTCGCGAGACCGGCGGAGGCCGACCGGCCCGGCCCGGCCGGCGGAACCGTCGCACCCCCGGCACCACCGGACCGAACCTCCGCGTCCGGCGCGCGGCGCCAACCCCGCCTCACCAATCCCGATCGGGAGCTGTTCCCCGGCGCCGGCGTGCCCAAGCAGGCGCTCGCCGAGTGGTATGCCGTCGCGGCGCCGGCCATGCTGCCCCACGTGGCGGGGCGGCCGGTTAGCCTGGTGCGCTGCCCGTCCGGCCGCGGCGGCGACTGCTTCTTCCAGAAGCACCCGCCCGCCGGCATGCCCGACGCGATCGGCTGCGTCCCCGTCACGGATTCCAAAGGCCGGCCGGAGGAGTTGCTGCGCCTCGACACCGGGGACGCGCTGGCCGCCTGCGCCCAGATCGGTGGCGTGGAGATCCATCTCTGGGGCAGCCGGGCCGACCGGATCGAGCGCCCGGACCGGGTGGTCCTCGACCTCGACCCGGACCCGGCCGTGGGCTTCGCGGAGACCCGCCGCGCCGCGGTCGACCTGGCGGCACTGCTGCGCGAAGCCGGGCTGGAGAGCTTCCCCCTCCTGACCGGCGGCAAGGGCATCCATCTCGTGGTTCCCCTGGAGCGGCGCCACGACTGGCCGACCGTCGCCGCCTTCACCGCCGATTTCGCCGGGATGGTGGCCGGGCTCGACCCGGGGCGCTTCGTGGCCACCATGGCCAAGGCGCGGCGCAAGGGCCGGATCTTCGTCGACCATTTCCGCAACCGGCGCGGCACGACCGCGATCGCCCCCTTCTCGCCCCGCGCCCGGCCGGGGGTGCCGGTGGCGGTGCCGGTCGACTGGGACGAGCTGGCGGCAATCGACCGGGCCGACCTGTTCCGCCTCGCCGACCTGGTGCGCGAGCCGTCGTCGCGGCTGAGGGCATGGGCCGGCTATGGCGCGACGCACCAGCGTCTGACCCGGGCGGGGCTGGCGAAGCTGGGGCTGGAGCTGCGGTGACGAACTCGACCCAGGCCGGACCGGCCCGCCTGTCCCCTCTAGCCGTCACGCCCCCACGATGTATCCGCCGTTCGGGTGCAGCACCTGGCCGGTGAAATAGGAGCCGTCGTCGCTGGCCAGGAAGACATACGCCGGCGCGATCTCCTCCGGCTGTCCGGCGCGGCCCATCGGGGCCTGCCTGCCGAACTCGGCGACCTTCTCCTCCGGGAAGCTGCCGGGGATCAGCGGCGTCCAGACCGGGCCCGGCGCGACCCCGTTGACCCGGATGCCGCGGTCCATCAGCGCCGTCGCGATCGACCGGGTGAACGCGACGATCGCGCCCTTGGTCGAGGAATAGGCGATCAGATGCGGATTGCCCTTGTAGGCGTTGACGCTGGTCGTGTTGACGATCGACGCCCCCTCCGCCAGATGCGGCAGGCAGGCACGGGTCAGGTAGAAATAGGCGTGGATGTTGGTGCGGAAGACCCGCTCCCACAGCTCCGGCTCGATCGCTACCAGGTCCTCGATGTCGTGCTGCTCGGCCGCGTTGTTGACCAGGATGTCGATCCGCCCGAGATCGGCCAGCGCCCGCTCCGCCACCTCGGCGCAGAACCCGGGATCGCCCAGATCGCCGCGGATCGTCACGCAGCGCCGACCCTCCGCCTCGACCAGGCGCCGGGTCTCGGCGGCGTCGTCCTCCTCCTCCAGGTAGACGATGGCGCAGTCGCAGCCTTCGCGGGCGAACAGCACCGCGACCGCGCGGCCGATGCCGCTGTCGCCGCCGGTAATGATCGCGGTCTTGCCGTCCAGCTTGCCGCTGCCGCGGTAGTCCCTCCGCACCGGCGAGGGCCGCGGTTCCATCGCATGCTCGCGGCCGGGCTGGCTCTGGCGCTGCGGCGGGAAGCGCTTCTCGTCGGCCATGTCGATCGGTCCATTGCTGGCTGAGGGCGGCGCGGGCCGCCGGTGTCCAAGCAACGACGGGCCCCGGACGCCGGTTCCCGGCCTCAGGCGGGCGGCCTGGCCGGAGTCCGGCGCAGCCCGTCGAGCACCAGCCCGTCCCCGGGGAGCGCCGGAATCCGGGAGAGATCGATGCCCACGTCCTGCGTCGCCAGCCGCCAGTCGAGCGACGTCGTCATCAGGCGCACGAAGCTCTTGATCAGGTCGATGGTCGCCCATTCGCCGGGACAGCGGTGGTCGCGGGCGTGGTCGCCGGCGCCCTGCGGGACCAGCGACCAGGCGTCCGGCGCCGCCGCCAGAAACCGCTCGAGCCGGAACTCGCCGGGCGCCTCCCAGGTTCCGGCGTGCAGGTCGGTGCCGTAGAGGTCGAACAGGACCCACCGGCCCCGCGGCAGCTCGACGCCGCGCCAGGTCACCGGTTCGCACGCCTGGCCGCCGACGAAGGGGAAGAAGGGCGTGGTCCGCCGCACCTCCTGGACGAACGCCTCGCGCTCGGCCTCGTCGACGGCCACCCGGCCCTGCCAGCCTGGGTGGCGGTCGAGCGCCAGGGTCGCGAACACCATGAACCGGGCGATCGCGACCGTCGGGCGGAGCAGGTTGATCAGCTCGACCGCCGCCACGCTCGCGGTCAGGAGCGCCCCGTCCGGGTCGCGGTGGCCGGCGACGACCTGAAGGGGCGCGCCGGGCGGCGGGGTCAGCGTGCCGTCGCGGGTCTCCTCGATCAGCTGCCGGGCCCAGCGCTCGGTCCGGCGGCGCAGCCACAGCGCGTGCCAGTTGCGCGGGCCCGCCTTGCCGGCGCCGGCGACCATGACGCCGAGTTCCCGCGCCCGCGCCTTGGCCGACGCTTCGTCCAGGGGAACGCCGGCCCAGGCGCAGACCGCCCGCGTCAGCACGAGTTCGAGCGCGTCCAGGAGATCGATCCGCCCGGCGGCCTCCCAGTGCGGCAGCGCCGCGGTCCAGGCCTCCTCGAACCGGGCGGCCAGCGCCGCGCGCCGCTCCTCGTCCTGCAGCAGGCTCAGGAACATCGCCTTGCGGTGGCGATGGGCGGCGCCGTCCAGGGTGCCGACGCTGCCCACGTCCTGCAGCAGGCGCAGGACCTGGGGCGGCATGGCGCCCTGCCGCGTGAACCGGCCGTTGCCGTAGAACAGCCGCGCCGCCTCCGGCCCGCGGAGGCAGACCAAGCGCCGCAGCATCAGCCGGGTCTCGAAGCCGTCGGTCGCGAACGCATCGCAGCGCCGGCTGATGAAGGGGTAGCCCTCCTTCATCAGACTGAGGGTCGCGTCGACGGTCCTTTCGCGGGGCAGGCGGTCCATCGGGGCTCCGGCGGCGGCGGGCGGACTGCCCGGTCAACCCGGCCCCGGCGCCGCCGGTTCCCGCCGCCCCGGTCCCGGGGCCCCTCCGTCAACGTTCGCGCCGCGGCGCGATCCGCGCTGCGGAGTGCAGCACGCGCAGGGCCGGCTCCAGGTGCTCCGGCTCGGACATCGTGCACCGGAGGTCGCGCAGCCGGCCGTCCTCGAGCGCGTAGACCCAGCCGTGCACCGCCAGGTCGTGACCGCGTGCCCAGGCGTCCTGGACGATCGTCGTGGCGGCGACGTTGCCGACCTGGTCCATCACGCTCAACTCGCACAGGCGGTCGAGCCGCTCCTGGTCGTCCAGCCCCTCCAGTTGCTGGCGGTGGCGCAGCCAGGTCTGCTTGATCGGCTGCAGCCAGTTGTCGATCAGACCCAGCTCCACCCGGCCCAGAGCTGCCTTGACCCCGCCGCAGCCATAGTGGCCGCAGACGATGACGTGGCGAACCTGCAGGATCTCGACCGCGAACTGCAGCACCGACAGCAGGTTGAGGTCGGACGGCACGACCAGGTTCGCCACGTTGCGGTGGACGAACAGCTCCCCCGGATCGAGGCCGACGATGTCGTTCGCGGGCACGCGGCTGTCGGAGCAGCCGATCCAGAGATAGTCCGGCGCCTGCTGCCGCGCCAGCCGGTGGAAGAAATCCGGGTCGTGCGCGGTCTTGGCGGCGATCCAGGCGACGTTGTTGTCGAACAGACGCTCGATGCTCATTCCCTTCCCCTCTCGGCGGCCGCCGTGGTCGAGCCGCCCCGACCCTGATCCTGGCGTCGGCGCCCGCCGAGGGCAACCGGCCGCTTGCGAGGCTGGCGCCGGCCGGCCGGCGGCCTATCTGTTGGGGAGAGCAGGGCGGCGGCCGCGGGCCGCCGCCGGACCGGACAAGGAGGCCCCGCCATGATCCGCCTGTTCCTTCCGATCGCCCTGATCGCCACCGCCGTCCTGCTGGTTCTGCCGACGCCCCGGCCGGCCGACGCACATCACGGCTGGTCCTGGACGACCGGCGGCAACATCGAGCTGTCGGGCGTGATCACGGCGGTCGCGCTGGGCAACCCGCACGGCCGCCTGGACGTCGATGTCGGCGACGGGGAAATCTGGACCGTCGAGGTCGGTCAGCCCTGGCGCAATGAGCGCGCGGGCCTCACCCCCGGCGACCTGGCCGAGGGCGTCGAGATCCGGGCGCTCGGCGAACCGGCCGCCGACGTGGCCGAGCGCCGGATGAAGGCGGAGCGCCTGTTCATCGGCGATCGGGAATACGTGCTCTACCCGGACCGCGACTGACCGGGGACCTCCCGGACCCGGGGAGCGGCCGGCGTGGACGCGGTGTTGGCCGCCGTCGAGGCCTCCGGCCTCGCGACCGCGCTGCGGTTCTCGAGGTGGGGCTATGCGGCGGTGAATACCGCGCATGTGCTGGGCGTCGCCCTGCTGGTGGGCGCCGCCGTGCCGTTGGCGCTGCGGCTGCTGGGCCTGTGGCGCGGCGTGCCGCTGGCAGGCGTCGCCGCGATCCTGTCGCCGATGGCCGCCGCCGGCCTGACCCTCGCGATCCTGACCGGCCTTCTGCTGTTCGCCACCCGGGCGACCGAGTATGGCGGGATGCCGCTGCTGTGGCTCAAGCTGGCGCTGATCGCGACCGGCGCGGTTTCCGCCACGGCGGCCCATCTCGCCTGGGGATGGCGGCTGGAGCGCGCGCCGCCGGGCCGGCGCGTGCCGACCGGCGGGATCTCGATCGCGGCGTGGCTGTGCGCGCTGACGGCGGGTCGGCTGATCGCCTTTGTCGCCGGCTGACGAACGGCGCGCGGCGGTTCAGTCCCCGTCGGCCGCCAGCGGCACGTAGGTCTCCGCCAGCCCGAACGCCGCGGGGCCGAACTGCTTCAGCGCCGCCGGACTGCGCATGATCTCCGGCACCCGGATCGCCAGGACCGCCACCCGCTGGCCGTAGCGGAGGGTCTCATTGGTGATCGGCAGGGCGGTCTCGGCGTCCAGGACCGCGATGATGTCGGGCACGATCGCCAGCACCTCCCCGTCCGCGCGCGCGACCAGGTTCTCGTTCTGGAAGTCGATGGTGCAGCGGCCGTCCGGCCCGCCGTCGATCGTGGTGGCGCCGAGGGTGAACCCTTCGCGGGTCTGCCGGTCGACATCGACGATCTTTCCGGAGAACACCCGCCGCGCCGCCGAGTAGTGGGTGGTCGCCAGAAATTCGGTCAGCGCTTCGAACGGGTCGCGGCGTCCGCTCCGGGCGGTGCGCAGGATGCCGCCGATCCGCGTCGCCAGCGTCAGCGTGTGCTTCACCGAGCTGCGCTTCACCTCCGCTCCGCTCATCGGGTAGTTGGCGAAATAGGCGGTGCCGCCGAAGCGGATGGTGATGCCGCGGGCGATCCATTCCATCCGGTGGTGATCTTCGATCGACAGCGTGGCGACGTCGCCCTTCTCGTCGGCGATGCCCATGGGCGTCCCGGCGACGCCCAAGATCGCGAAGGTCTCCATCTGCAGTTCGGGAAAGGCCCGGCCCTGGCCGTCGGCGTCGACGACCGGGATGCCCAGCCGCGCCGCGACGAACAGCGGAATGGTCGAGTTGATGCCGCCGACCTCGGTCGGCATGGTGGCATCGGCGGTCCGGCCCAGCTGCGCCTCGACCGCCTGCAAGGCGCGGATCGGCTCCTCGCCCGACGGGATCTTCTCCAGCAGCACCGTCGGCGCGCCCATCATCGCGGTCGGGATGACCAGCCGGTCGTCGGCCAGATCGTCCGGATCGACGATCCGGATCCGCCGCCCGGCCGCCAGTTCCCGCTTGACGATCAACCCGCCGATATAGGGGTCGCCGCCGCCGCCCGCGCCCAGCAGGGCCGCGCCGACGCACAGGTCGTCGACGTCCTCGATCGCAAGGTCCATGACGCCCCTCCCCAGGGCCGGTTGTCGGTCCTCCTGCCGAGGACGATCGTGGTCAGATCGGCAGGTCGCCCACTGCCTTGACGCGCAGGCGGGTCGGATTGCCGGGCAGGTAGCTGATCGGCACCTGCTCGATCTCCAGGATCTCGATCGTGCTCTCGGTCGCGCCGGCCTCGATGGCGCTGGCCCGGGCGACGCTGCGCGCCTCGTCCAGGACCGACTCGCGGTTCTCCGGCGTGATCGAGACGACCCGCTCGCACTCGCCGGAAACCTGCGCGATCGCCGCGCCGACCGCGTTCGCCACCGAGGAATAGGCCGGCCGCACGACCTCGGAGACCGCGCGCACCGGCCAGTCGACCAGGATCGACCCGCCGCCGACCACCAGCAGCGGCAGGTCGCGCGGCTCGGTCTTCATCCGCTCCACGCTGTCGTCCAGGAGGGCGCGCATCGCCGCCCGGGCCTGGTCGACGACCCGGCGGTCGATGCCGGCGACCAGGCTGCGGTCGCCGACCTCCGCCCACCCGCCGGCCACGGCGATGTCGGTCGCGGTCAGCGTCATCCCGCCGAAGCAGAGCGCCCGGCGCGGCAGCTCGAAGCCGACCGATTCGGGGCCGACCCGGCGCCCTTCGTCGTGCACCAGGCTGCCGCCGCCCAACCCGACCGCCAGCACGTCCGGCATCCGGAAATTGGTCTTCACCCCGCCGACATCGACGAAATGCGTCGACTGGCGGGGAAAGCCGCCGCGCAGCATGCCGATGTCGGACGTCGTGCCGCCGATATCGACCACCATGGCGTCGGCGATGCCGGCCAGGTGCACGGCGCCGCGCATCGAATTGGTCGGCCCGGAGGCGAAGGTGAGCACCGGATAGCGCTCGACGTCGCCGGCCCGCATCAGGGTGCCGTCGTTCTGGCTGATGAACAGGGGCACGTCGAGGCCCAGGCGGTGCAGCGCCTTCTGGAACGCCGCCACCACCCGGACCGCCAGGTCGGCCAGCGAGGCGTTGATGATGGTCGAATTCTCGCGCGGCAGCAGGCCGAACTGGCCCAGTTCGCTGGACAGCGAGATGGCGATGCCCGGCGCTTCCTCCGCGACGATCGCCGCGGCCCTGCGCTCCATCTCGCCATTGATCGGCGAGAAGACCGAGGTGATCGCCGCCGCCCGGATGCCGGCCCCGCGCATCGAGCGCGCGGCCTCCGCCACCGCCCCTTCGTCGAGCGGCGCGATCTCCCGCCCGTCGAACTCGTAGCCGCCGCCGACCATGTGGACGTGCCGGCCGACCACGTCGACCAGATCGCCCGGCCAGTCGGTCAGCGGCGGAATCGCCGACGCGGCGGGGAGGCAGAGGCGGATCACGCCGACCGGCAGCAGCGACCGGCGCTCGATCACCGCATTGGTGAACTGGGTGGTGCCGATCATCACGCAGTCGATGTCGGCGCGGTCGACGCCGCCGGCCGCGATCGCCGCCGAGATCGCCTCGACGATGCCGGACTGGACGTCCTCCGTGGTCGGGGTCTTGTTCCAGGCGACCACGCCGCCCGGCCCCATGATGACCGCATCCGTGTTCGTTCCGCCGACGTCGACGCCGATCTTCATGCGCGTTTCCTCGGGATTTCCGGTTTCCTGGAGGGTGGCGGCGGCGTCGTCAGGGGACGACGACGCTGCTCTCCTCGCTCCAGTAGAGCTCGACCGGGTCGCCGGGGGAGAGCCGGCCCAGCTCCGGCCGGTTGGGCACCTCGACCAGGATGTCGTGCCGGCCGGCGCGCACCCTGTAGCGCCGCAGGGAGCCCTGGTAGACCTCGTCCTCGATCCGGCCGGCGAGCTTGGGCGTCTCCCCCGACGCGGCGGGGGCCAGGCGGATCATCTCTGGCCGCAGCAGCAGGTGCACGGCGGCGCCCCGCGACAGGACCTGCCCCTCGGGAAGTCGCGCCGGCACCCGCGCCCCGTCCAGGTCGACCTGGCAGCCGGCACCGTTCACCGCGGCGATCTCCGCCTCCAGCATGTTGGAGTCACCGATGAACTCGGCGATGAAGCGCGAGGCCGGCTGCTCGTAGATCTCCACCGGCGTGCCGATCTGCAGCACGCGGCCGTGCTCCATCACCGCGATCCGGTCCGACATGGTCAGCGCCTCGGACTGGTCGTGGGTGACATAGATCGTGGTGATTCCAACGGACTTCTGGATATTCTTGATCCAAAACTTCATCTCTTCGCGCATCTTCCTGTCGAGCGCGCTGAGCGGTTCGTCGAGCAGCAGGATCTCCGGCTCGATCACCAGCACGCGGGCGAGCGCGACGCGCTGCTTCTGCCCGCCCGACAGCTCCCGCTCGTACCGGTCGCCGTAGCCGGCCATGCCGACCTGCTCCAGCGCCGCCTCGACCTTGCGGCGGATCTCCGCCTTCGGCATTCGCCGCTCGACCAGCCCGAAGGCGATGTTGTCGAACACCGACATGTGCGGAAAGATCGCGTAGTTCTGGAACACGATGCCGATGTCGCGCGCCTCGGGCGGCAGGTCGGTGATGTCGCGGCCATGGACCCGGATGCGCCCCGTCGACGGCCGGACGAATCCGGCGAGCATCCGCAAGGTCGTCGACTTGCCGCAGCCGGACGGTCCGAGGAGCGAGAAGAACTCCCCCCGCTCGATCGACACGTCGAGCGATTCGACCGCGACCGCATGGCCAAAGCTCTTGGAGATGCCGTCGAATTCGACGAAGGACATGGCGAGGGCTACCCGAGGCTGCGGAAGGCGGAGCGACCGCGCGGCCCGGGCTGGGGTGCCCCGGACCGCGCGGCGGCGATCACAGACCGAAGATGTCGTTCAGCCGGTCCGTGATCTCCAGCTTGTTGGCGACGAAGAAGTCCCAGTCGGGCACCCAGAACGCCGCCGCCGCGTCGGCGGTGTTCTCGACCCCTTCCTCGGCCAGCGACGCGGTGACCGCTGCCTTGGAGTTGGTCGGCCGCCACAGGAACTCGTCGCCGAACGCTTCCAGGAACGACGGCTCCAGCGTGCGGTTCAACAGCGCGTAGGCCAGCCGCTTCTGCATCGGGTCGGAATGGCGGCTGATCGTCTTGGTCTGGGTCAGGATCGGGTGGCTGTCCCACTGCCAGACCTCGACCGGCACGCCCTGGCGCTTGAGCGACAGCGCCTCCCCCTCGATATGGACCGCGATGTCCACCTCGCCGCGCTCCAGCAGCGACAGCATGTTGAAGGTGAACTCGCTGACCTTCATCGGCATCGCGTCGGCGATGGCGGTGAAGGCGGCCTCCATGTCGTACTGGTCGTCGCCGAACTCCTTCGCGCAGGCCATGAACCAGCAGTGCATCAGGCCGTTCTCGGTGCCGTAGGTGCCCCGCTTGTTGGCGAAGCGCGGCTCCCAGAAATCGCGGAAGGCGTCGACCGCATCGCCGGCGTCGGTGCGGTAGGCGTAGACGTAAGGCTGGGAGGCCCAGGTCACGCCGGCACCGCTGGCGAAGGCGAAGTCCCAGCAGTCCGCGGCGTTCGGCACGTTGGCGCGGATCTCCTCCACCGGCACGAAGAAGTCGCCGGCCTGCTTGGTCTGGGTCAGGTTGGGCAGGTTCCAGTTGGTGATGTCGAACACCGGGTCCTGGGCGCCCTGCGTCACGAACTTGGGGAACCAGGGGAACGAGCTGTCCCAGTTGATCCGGCAGTTGAAGTCCTCTTCGAACTGGTCGGTCAGCGCCTGGCGGACGAACTCCTCCCAGCCGCCGCCCCATTCGCCGATGTTGAGGACGGCGCCGCCGGCGTCGAACACCTCGCCGTCATAGCTCACGTCCTGCGACCAAGCGTGGTTGATGTTGAACAGCGTCGGCGCGGCGGCGGCGGTGACGCCGGTCGCCATGCCGGCCTTCAGAACGGTGCGCCGCGGCAGCGCTAGGGGACCGGTTCGGTTCCGGTTGTCCTTCATTGCCCAAAGCTCCCTGTTGACGTTTAAGACGAAGCGTCATCTGCCCTGGTTTTCAAGCAGCCGACGGAGATTTACCAGCCGGTTAGTCAAAAGAACCGATGCCGTCACCAGGGTAATCGCAAAGATCCCGGCGGCGGCCGCGTCCGGCTCGAACTTGTATCGAAGCGAGTTGTACATCGCGATCGGCAGAGGTTCGCTGTTCGGTGCGGACAGGAACAGCGAGACTTCGAACTGCCCGAAGGAGACGATGAAGGCGAAGATCGACCCCGCCTGGATGCCCTGGCTGATGTTCGGCAGCGTCACCTTGCGAAACGCGCGCAGCGGCGAGGCACCGAGCGACCGCGCCGCCTCTTCCAGCGAGACGTCGTAGGAGGCGAGCGCGGCGCCGACGGTCCCGATGACATAGGGCGTGGAATAGAGGATATGGCCGATCCACAGGCCCCAGATGGTGCGCGAGATGCCCATTCCGGTGGCGATGTAGAAGGCGAACAGGGCAAAGCCGATCACCACGCCCGGCAGCACCACCGGCGACAGGAAGAACGACCGCATCGCCGCCCGCCCTAAGAACCGCGTGCGCGACAGGAAGATCGCCGCCGCGGTGCCCAGCACGGTCGCCACGACCATGGTCATCAGCGCCAGCCGGAACGAGAAGAAGAAGGCGGAGAGGTATTTTTCCGACTGCAGGAAGGCGATGACCCAGCGCAGCGACAGGCCCTGCGGCGGAAAGGTCAGGAACTCGCCGGCAGTCAGGCCGGACAGCACCACGATCACGATCGGCACCAGCATGTAGCAGAAGCCGAGGATCGCGAGCGCCAGCATGACAAGCGGGATCGGTCGTTCCATCACGCCAGCCCTCCGGACCTGCGCGCGCCGATGCGCAGATAGACCAGGATCGAGGCGGCGCTGATCAGGAACAGGATGACCGCGATCGTCGCGCCGAACTGGAACCGCGCGCCCTCCGCGACCTGCTGGAAGATGTGGATCGGCAGCACGCCGACCCGGAAGCCGCCCATCAGCGCCGGCACGATGTAGGAGCTGATCGACAGCGCGAAGACCAGCAGCGAGCCGGAGAGGATGCCCGGCATCGAGGCCGGCAGCGTGACCCGGAGGAAGGCGCGGCGCCGGGACGCCCCCAGGCTGCGCGCGGCCTCCTCCAGGCTGGGATCGATGCCGCGGATCACCGCGACCAGGGTCAGGATCATGAACGGCAGCGCGAACTGCACGAGGCCGAGCACGACGCCGAGGAAGTTGTACATCAGCGGCAGCGGCGCCTCGATCAGCCCGAGCCCGATCAGCGTCCGGTTGATCAGCCCGTTGTCGCCGAGGACCACCATCATCCCGTAGAGCCGGATCACCATGTCCAGCTGCATGGCCGCCAGCACCAGGATCAGGAGGAAGGTGTTGCGCCCGGGATGGCGGGTCTTGGCGATCACGAACGCCATCGGATAGGCGACGACCAGGGTCACCGCCGCCACCACCGCGGCCAGCAGCACCGACCGGCCGGCCGCCATCAGGTAGTTGGTCCGCTGGAAGAAGCGGAGATAGTTCTCCAGCGTCAGGTCGGCCCCGACCGCGACCTGGCCGACCGCCGGCGGGTTGAACGAGGTGGCGAAGATCAGGCCGACCGGGATCACGAAGAACAGCACCATGAAGCCGATCAGCGGCACCACCAGCAGCCATTTGAGATGACGCTGCGACAGGCCGATCCGGCTCGGCCGGGCCGCCACGTTCGGGATCGCCCCGCTCACCTCCGCCATGGCCTGCCCTCCATCAGGGCGACAAGGGCAGGCCAGCCTTCGAAGCCCGCGATGCGCTTGGGCTCCGGCGCCGGATGGGAGGTGCCGGCGGCGCCTGCCCCGACGGTCGCCGCGGCGTGGGCACGGGCGACGGCGAACGGCAGGGGATCGATCACCTCCGCGGCGCCGTCGAGCGCGGCCGCGACCGACGCCCCGAACCCCAGCATGCCGGTGCAGCCGAACACGACGGTCCGCGCGCCGTCCCGATCGACGGCCTGGCGCGCCTCCCGGACGGTCGCGGCGACCGCGGCCTCGGCTTCCCGTTCCAGCGCCAGCACCGGCATGCCGATGCCGCGCACACAGACCAGGCCGTCGGCCAAGCCATAGCGGGCCGCCAGGGCCCGGAAGGCAGGCTCCTGGCGGGCGAGGACGGTGACGATGGCGAACGGTCCGGCGGCCGCCGCGGCGGTCATGGCGGCCTCGCCGCAGCCGATCACCGGGATCGAGACCGCCTCGCGCGCCGCCTCCAGCGCCGGGTCCAGCATGCAGTCGATCACCAGCGCATCGGCCCCTTCCGCCTCGGCGCGCAGGGCCGCGTCGATCACGCCCGGCCCGGCCAGCACCTCGTCGACCGCCGACTCGACCGAGGCCGGCCCACGCTCCAGCATGGTCGAGGAGATGCGGCAGCCCGCCGGCACGGCCGCGGCCAGCGGCGCCTCGTCGCGAAACCCCTCGGAGATGATCGGCGTGATGATGTGAACGGCGCTCATGCCGGCCGCTTTCGTCCCGGTTGCGTGCACACGGTCTGGGCGGCGCATGTCGCCCTTGTGTCGGCGGCAACCTTGGGCGCAAAGCCGCGGCCGACGCGACTACCCGATCGGGTGGTCGCGTGAATTCGTCCGCAGGACGGCTGGTCGATCGGCGGGGCCGCTCAGTCCCCGAGCAGGCCGAGTTCCCGGGCCCGGTGGACGGCGCGGCCCCGGTTGTCGACCCTCAGGTCGCGGAACAGCAGCTTCAGGTGGTACTTGACGGTGTTCGGCGACACGCCCATGACCCGGCCTATCTCCTTGTTGGAGTGGCCGAGGGCGAGCAGCTCCAGATACCGGCGACGGAGCGGATCGCCCCGGTCGCCAGCGTCCGGGATCGAGCGCCGTCCCGGAAGGCCGGGCCGCACCGTGGCGGCGATCGCCCAGTGGTGGGCCAGTTCCGCCAGCCGATGGCGCTGGGGACCGGTCGGCGGGACGGCGACATGCTCGCCGTCCAGGGCGGCCAGCACGATCGCTTGAAGCACCGGCCCTTCGTCCAGGATGAACCGGCGGAACGGCTGCCGCCCGAGCAGGCGGATCGCGCTGAGGAGCGCGCTGGTCGCGGGAACCTTCTGGTTCAGGGTCCAGTGCGCCGCGGCGCGGACGATCCGCAGCTTCGCCAGCGGCAGCAGCTGGCCGCCGCGGATCGCGAAGTCCTCCGCCGGGTCCAGGAAGGCCAGCGCCTCGTGCGCCCGGCGGGCCCGCACCAGCCATCGGGCGATGGCGACGATGGCGGTCCCCTGGCGAAGCGCCCAGTCGCCGCCTTCATCCCAGTCGAGCCGGTCCGCGGTCAGCCCGATCGCCCGCATCTCCGCCGCCGCGGCATCGAGTTCGTCGCTCAGCGTCAGCGCCCGGATCCGCTCGATCTGCATCAGGCGGCGCAGGCGTGGCATGTCGCGACTGATCGCGACCCGCTCGCAATGCGCGAGCTCGGACAGGGCGGCAGGCAGCCCGCCGTCGATGAAGGCGAGCCGCGTGCGCACCCGATAGGCCGACGCCAGCACGTCGAGCCAGGCATCGCTGTCCTCGACGCTGCCGATCGCCTGGGACAGCAGGAGCGCGCTCTCCGCCAGGTCGCTGGTCTCGTAGCGCACCTCCGACCGCAGCGCCCGTCCGATCGCCAGCAGCCCCGCACCGCCGTCCGGCAGTCCGGCGAGCCGGGCTTCCATCTCGCCGTACTGCGCCTCCGCTCCCGCCAGGTCGCCGCGCAGCAGCTTGATCTGGCCGAGATGGGTGTGCAGGTGCAGCGAGCCGAACTCCGCATCCCCTTGCCGGTAGAGCCGGATCGCCATCTCGGCGTATTCCTGGCCCTGGTCGAAGTGACCCATGTGGAGCGCCGCGGCGCACAGCTGGTTGAGCGCCAGCGCCTGGCCGACGAGGTCGTCCTCCGGCAGTCGGTCGAGCGCCCGCCGCAGGCGCAGCGCGTCCCGCTCGGTCAGCACCCGGTCCTCGTAGACCCGAAGATGGGCGTCGACCAGCACGACGTCGGTAGGGATCGACGGGTCCTCCGGCCCGTCCCGGGCGACGGCCTCCCGGGTCTCCTCGATCTGGCCGCGCGCCTCGCGCACCCGGCCTTCCTTGGCCAGGACGAAGGCACGGGCCAGTTGCAGGGCCTGGGCCAGGCCGGGGCCGCGCGCGCCCGCGCGGTCCAGCGCCGCGGCGTGCTCCGGCGCCGCGCGGCGCATGAACAGCCGCCAGCCCCCCTCGCCCGCGACCTCCGCCAGCCGGTCCGCCGTCCCTGCCCGTTCCACCCCAGACTGCCCCATCCTTGCCCTCTGCCGCTCCATCCGCGTTCGGCCGGACCGGTCAGACTACCCCGATCCTCGGTGGCAGGGACAGGCGGGCCGCCGCCGCGGGCGGTTCACTCGGCGATGCCGTAGATCCGCTCCAGGTCGTCGAGCATCCGGTTGGCCGCCAGCACGCCGCCGGCGGTGTTCCACACCGCGTCGTCCACCCGGTGGACATTGCCCGCCTCGACCACGTCGAGCGACTGCCACAGCGGCTCGGAGGTCCAGTCGGCCTCGACCGACAGGGCATCGCCCTCGCCCGGCTCGTAGACGAAGTAGAACAGCCGGTCCCCCTCCATCTCCGGGATCCGCTCGCGGGTAACCTCGTCGGCGAATTCGTCCCGATCCTGGGCCGGCGGCCGGGCGAGGCCGATCTGGTCGAGAATGATCCCGGCGAACGTGTCCTTGTAGTAGATCCGGGTCGACGACGGCAGGAACCGGACCAGGGAGATCTCCTCCTCGAGCGTCTCCCCGAGGGCGTCGGCAATCGCCCGCGTGCGGGCATCGAACGCGTCCAGGATCTCCTCCCCCTCTTCCGCCCGGCCCAGCGCCTCGGCGTAGAGCGCGAAGTTGACCTGCCAGTCGCCGCGCAGCCGCTCGCTCAGGACGGTCGGCGCGATGGCCGAGAGCTGGGAGTAGACCTCCTCCTGGCGCTGTCGGTTGCCGAGAATCAGGTCGGGTTGCAGTGCCGCGATCACCTCCAGCGTCGGCGCATGCTCGGTCCCGACGACCTGCACGCCGTCCATCGCCGTCTCGATGTGCCGGTACCACGGATCGCCGAGCCAGGAACGTACCGCCCCGACCGGCGTGACGCCGAGCGCCAGAACGGCCTCCGTGCCTTCGTTGGTCAGGACGACGACCCGCTCGGGATCGTCGGGAACCTCCGTCGTCCCCATGGCGTGCTCGACCATCCGGGCATCCGCCGGCCCGAAAGCGAACACGGTGGCGGCGGCCAGGGCGAGAAGGCCGAAGGGGCGTCGGGTCGGGGTCATCGGTTCCTCGGCTGATCACGGGCTGCGGCATGGACATCGCGAGCCCGCAGTGATAATGGGAATGCAAATCATTCTCAATATGCATCGAAAGCTGTCGCCGTTCCATGCCGCACCCTGCAGGCCGTGGCCTTCTCGGCCTTCGTCGCACGCTGCCCATGCTGGTGCTCGCCCTGGCCGCCTGCCTGGCGACGAGCCTGATGGCGGGATACCGGTTCTACCCGCCGGCCGCCGTGCTGGCGGCGCTCGCCGGAGGCGGGGACGGCGGAGCGGGGGCAGCCGGCGCCGAGTCCCTGCAGGTGATCCGCGATCTCCGGCTGCCGCGGGCGGTGATCGCCCCCACGGTGGGCGCGGCGCTCGGCGTCGCCGGGGTGCTGCTGCAGTCGCTGGTGCGCAACCGGATCGCCGCGCCGGACATCCTGGGCCTCAACGCCGGCGCGGCCCTGGCCGTCGTGGTCGCCAGCGTCGCCTTCGGCGTCGGCAGCCTGGCCGGCCTGTCGCTCGCCGCGGGCATCGGCGCGCTCGCGGCGGCGCTGGCGGTCTACGCCGTCGCCACCGCGGCCGGGCCGATGTCGCCCGCCCGCACGGTGCTGACAGGCTTCACGCTGTCGGGCCTGCTGATCTCGCTGGTGCAGATCGTCCTGACCACCGACGAGGCGACGCTGGAGGAGCTGCTCTTCTGGATGGCCGGAGGGTTCGAGGGACGCTCGCTCGGCCTGGTCGGCGGCGCGGCCTGGCTGCTGGCGGCGGGCGCGGTGGGGGCGGCGCTGGCCGCCCGGCCGCTCGATGCGCTGCAGGTCGACGACGACGCGGCCCGCGGCCTCGGCGTCGCAGTGCTGCGCACCCGCCTTCTCGCCTTCGCCGCCGTCGCCGCGCTGACCGGCGCCGCGGTGGCGATCGCCGGGCCGGTGGGCTTCGTCGGGCTGGTCGTCCCCCATGTGGCGCGGGCCCTGGTCGGGCCGCGGCACGGTCCGGTGCTGATCACCGCCGGCCTGGCCGGCGCGGTGTTCGCGCTGCTGGCCGACATCGGCGCGCGGTTCCTGATCTATCCGTCCGAGGCTCCGGTCGGCGTGGTCACCGCCCTGGTCGGCGCGCCGGTCCTGATCGCCCTGCTGCGGCGCGGGGCAGCGGGATGAGCGCCGTCCGCGCCCTGCCCCTCGGACCGGCCGAGTTGCTGGTCCGCCCGGCCGCCCTCGCCGCCCTGGCGTTCGGCACCGGGCTGCTGGCGGCGGCGCTGGTGGCGTCGATATCGCTCGGCCAGACCGCGATCCCCCCGCTCGACGTGCTGTCCGCCCTGGTCGGCGCCGGCAGCGAGACGACCCAGCTGATCGTCACCCAGTTCCGCCTGCCGCGGGCGCTGCAGGCGGCGCTGGCCGGGGCGTGCCTCGGCATGGCGGGCTTTCTCCTCCAGCGGATCACGCGCAATCCCCTGGCGGCGCCGAGCGTCCTCGGCGTCGTCGACGGCGCCGGGCTGGGCGTGATCCTGTTCCTGACGCTGATGAGCGACGCGAGCAACGTGCTGACCGTGAGCATCCATTGGCAGCCGCTGGCGGCGGCGGCCGGCGGCATGACGCTGATCGGACTCGCCTTCGCCCTTGCCCGGACCACGCTCAACCAGCCGATCCGCCTGATCCTCTACGGCGTCGCCCTGGCCGCGCTCGCCAAGGCGGCGATGACCCTGTTCATGATCACCGGGCCGATCTTCCGGACGAGCCAGGCGATGCTCTGGCTCGCCGGGTCGGTGCACACCGCGACCTGGCGCGAAGTCGGCATGATCGCCGCCGCTGCCGCGCCGCTCGCCGTCGCCGCGGCGGCCCTGGTCCGCCCGCTGCGCCTCGCCGACCTCGACGCCGTCTCCGCCAGCGCGGCAGGAGTGCGGTTGACGGCGCTGCGGGTCGCCGCGGTGGCGATCGCCGCCGGGCTCACTTCCGCCGCGGTCGCCTTCGTTGGCGGCATCGGCTTCGTCGGCCTGATCGCGCCGCACGTCGCCCGCCGCCTGCTCGGCCACGGCGCGGGCAGCGGGCTCGCCGGCTCGGCCGTCGCCGGGGCGCTGATGGTGGTGCTGGCCGACCTGGCCGTTCGCCTCCTCTTCGCTCCGATCGAAGTGCCGGCGGGGACCGTCACGGCCGTGATCGGCGCGCCCTACCTCCTCTACCTCCTGACCCGCCGGAGCCGCAGCGATGGATGACCCGATCGACCTCGACGGCGTGACCGTCGGCTACGACGGGGTGCGGGTGCTGGGGAACCTGTCGCTGCGCCTGCCGCCCCGCCGGATCACCGTCCTCGCGGGACCCAACGGCTGCGGCAAGTCGACCCTGCTGCGCACCATCCGCCGCCTGCTCGAGCCGCAGTCCGGAACCCTCCAGCTCGGCGACGAGGACCTGCTGCACCTCAAGGAGCGGGAGCTGGCGCGCCGGATCGCCCTGCTCGGCCAATCGCCGTCGGCGCCGGTTGATCTGACCGTGTTCGACCTGGTCCGGCTCGGCCGATTCCCGCACCAGACCTTCCTGCGCCAGTGGTCGGCGGAGGACGCGCTCCAGGTCGACCGGGCGCTGGCGGCGACCGGCGTCACCGCGTTCCGCGACCGCCGGCTCGACACCCTCTCCGGCGGCCAGCGCCAGCGGGTCTGGATCGCCATGGTGCTGGCCCAGGACGCGCCGGTGATCTGCCTCGACGAGCCGATCAACCACCTCGACCTGGCCCATCAGCTCGACTGCCTCGACCTATTGCGGCGGCTGAACCGGGAGCATGGGCGCACGGTGATCGCCGTGCTGCACGACATCAACCTTGCCGCCCGCTACGCCGACCACCTGGTGCTGCTGAAGGACGGGACGATCCACGCACAGGGGTCGCCGCACCGGCTGGTCACCGCGGCGACGGTCGATGCGGTGTTCGGGGTGGAAAGCCGGATTCTCACCGATCCGGTCACCGGCGCGCCGCTGTGCATCCCGATCCGCCCCAGCGGGCGCGATGCCCGAGGTCCGGGCTGCCCAGCCGCAGAAAGGAGGACCGGCACATGACGACCGATCGAACGCCCTTTGGGGTCCGGCCGCCGCAGCGCCGGCGATCCGGCCGGGTGGGCGACGCCCTTCGCACCGCGCTGGAGGCCCGCTCGACCCGGGCGCGCCACCGGAGCCGGGGCGGCATTCCGGCGCCACCGGGAACCGCCGACCGGGCGCTCCTGCTGACGCTCGGCCTGGGCGGCCTCGCGCTATTCCTGCTCGCCCTCGCCTGAGGGCGCGGGCGGCGTACAGTACCGGAGGAGGCGACGATGACCCTTGGACCCCGGGCGGAAGCGATCGCCGATCTCCTCGGCCGGGCCGATGCCGCGCCGGGCGAGGCGGGCCTCGTCGCGTCCTGGCTGTGGACGGCAGAGCGACATGCTACCCTGGCCGGTAGCGACCACCGGCCTATCCACCGAGAGGGAGACCGAACCACCATGTTCATCGCGATGAACCGATTCCGGGTCAGGAAGGGCTCCGAACCCGCGTTCGAAGAGGTCTGGCTGAACCGCGAGATCCATCTTCACAGCGTGCCTGGCTTCGTCGAATTCCACCTGCTGGCCGGACCGTCGCACGAGGATCACACGCTCTACGCCTCGCACACGGTGTGGGAGTCGGAGGAGGACTTCCTCGCCTGGACCCGCAGCCAGGCGTTTCGCGACGCCCACAAGGGTGCCGGCAGCCACGGCGACCTCTATCTCGGACCGCCGCAGTTCGAAGGCTTCACCGTGCTGCAGACGGTGGCGCGCGCCGGAGCGGAAGCCGACTGACGTCGGGCGGGACGGCGGCCGCCGTCACACGCCGGTCAGGTGGTTGTCCCAGTGGGCAAGCGGATCGCCGGCCGGCGCCAGGGCCTCCAGCCGGTGCGCGGCGACGTCGAACCGCCACAGCCCGGTCAGGCCGCTCGACAGCACGAAGGCGCCGACGCGGCGGTCCGCGGCAATCCCGCAGCCGTCGCGGACCGGCGCGGACGCGAGCAGGGCGCCGTCCAGGCTCCAGAAGGTGAACAGACCGCCCCGAGGGCTGGAGACGCCCAGCACCGTGCCGCTGCGGTCGAAGGCGGCGCTGCCGCAGTAGCCGTTCATCCTCATCAGCACCGGATCGGGCGCCTCGAAGAAGCGCAGGCGGCCGCCGGGGCGGGCCATCGCCACCAGGGGCCGCAATTCGCCGGTCTCGGCCTGGTCCTGCATCACCGCGCCGATCGCGCCGTCCCGGCCGACCGCGAGGTGCCGGAGGCTGAGCCGGTGAAGCGCCGCCGGCATGTCGAAACGATCGACGATCCGGCCGTCGGCGGTATCCATCAGCACCAGGGCCGGCGCCATGGTGTCGAGGTTCAGCTTCTCCCGCCCGGTGGCAGGATGGGTGCGGATGCCGCCAATCGCGACCGCCAGCGTGCGGCCGTCGCGCAGGAGGCGCAGGTCGTGCGGGCCGATCCCGCCGGCCGGCCACTCGCCGACCCGGCGCCAGCCGTCGGCAGCGTCATAGAGGCCAATCCTGCCGTCCCCGGAGTCCTGGGCGTTCTCGGTCGCGAAGAACCGCCGGCCATCGGGGGAGAAGGCGCCGTGGCCGTAGAAATGGCGGCCCTCCGCGGCATCGATCCGGTGGACGATCCGGCCGCTCGGCAGGTCGACGACCGCCGCGAAGGTGCCGGGCCGGCGGGCGCAGATCACCGCCTGCCGGCCACCGGGCCGGACCGCGGGCGCATGACCCCGGGCCGGCAGCGGTTCGGCGAAGGCGATCGCGCCGTCGGTACCGAATCCGGCGATCCGATCGGTGCCGTCGGCCGACTGCCCGGCGGACAGCCAGAGCGCCGGCCCGCCCTCGCCGGCATCGCCGCCCACGTCCGCGGCGCCGGGGTCCGCGGCGCCGGCCGCCCCGGCCATCGGCCCGACCGCCGCCCCGACCGCCACCGTCGCGGTCAGGACGCTGCGCCGCGTCACGGTCATCGGGCTCAGTCCCCGTCCATGCTGTTGAAGCCGACCCGCAGGCCGAGCGCGTCGCCGACCGGCCCTTCCCAGAGCCGGTGCAGGTCGGTCAGCTCGGCCGCCAGCGCCTCCAGGTCGGCTCGGGCCGGACCGCCCTCGACCGCGCGGTCGATCGGCAGGCCCGAGAGACCTCCGGCCAGGGCGCGTGCCCGGTCCAGGGACCCGGTCAGCCGCTCGGCCAGATCCGGCGCTCCGGCCGGGCCGCGCAGCAGGGCGCCCAGCCGCTCGTCCTCCCCGCCGTCGCCGACCACCGCGGCGAGGCCGTCCAGGTTGCGGGCGACATTGGCGAGCGAGCGGCCGCTGCGCCAGCTCTCGGCCAGCCGGGGTCGGGCATCGGCCGGGCCGGTGCCGATCACCGGCGCCAGCTTCCGGTCGCGCATCGCAGTCAGCTGCTCGGCGATCGACCCATACGCCTCGGTCACGAGACCGCCACCGTCGGGCAGCGGCAGACCGGCCTGGGCGGGGTCGGTCCACGCGGTCGCCAGCTGCTGCGCCATCGCAGCCATGTTCCGGACGATCGCGCCGGCCAGCGCGCACGCGTAGTCGCTTTCGGCGATCCGCGTCTCCTCGAACAGCAGCCGCTCCAGGGCGGGGAACCCTTGCAGCGCCACCGACGCGTCCGCCAGCCCCGACGGCTCCAGGAGGTCGGAGCGCCGTTCCGCCAGGGCGGTCGACAGCTGGCGGCCGACCACGTTGCGGGTGTCGGGCCAGAACTGGATCCGGGTCCTGCGCATCAGGAAGGTCTGAGGCCCGAAGTTGACCCACTGGACCGCCATCCAGCGGTCGGCCGCATCGTGGAATCCGACACGCGCGTCCGCCAGCGCCGGTTCCCCGGGTACGGCGCAATAGGCGTCGACCGCCGCCGCCAGCCGATCGGCCGCCGCGGCGAAGTCGGCATGCGCCGGCGCCAGAACGTCCGCCCGCAGCGTCTCTCCAAGCCGGTCGAGCGCGCCACCGACCGCCGGATCGACCGGCTGGGCCGGAGCCGGCGGCGACGCGGCCAGAAGCCCCAGCGGCAGGGCCAGGGCAAGCAGCCGACGGCGGGAAAGGAGGCGCATGGTGGGGGCTCCGTGGATCACAGGGACTCGAGGAAGGCGAGCAGCGCCGCGCGCTCCTCGGCCGACAGGGCGGCGAACCGGTCCCGCGCCGCCTGGGCCTCGCCGCCGTGCCACAGGATCGCCTCGGTCAGGTTGCGTGCCCGGCCGTCGTGCAGGAAGTAGGTGTGGCCGCCCACGGTCTCGGTCAGCCCGATGCCCCACAGCGGCGGCGTGCGCCACTCGCTGCCGCTCGCCAACCCGTCCGGCCGGCCGTCGGCGAGGCCCGGCCCCATGTCGTGGAGCAGCAGGTCCGTGTAGGGCCAGATCAGCTGCCACGACAGCGGCTCCGTGGCGGCCTCGCGCGCCGTGACGAAGCGCGAGGTGTGGCAGGCCTCGCAGCCGATCTCGTAGAACAGCCCCCGGCCGCGCAGCACCTCGGGATCCTCGACGCCGCGCCGGGCCGGCACGGCCAGATGGCGGGTATAGAACAGCAGCGGGTCCATCAGTGCCTGCGGCACCTCGATTCCCGGCGCCTCGGGATCGTCGTCGCCGTGGATCGCCGACCGGCAGGCTTCCTGGGCCTCGGTACAGTCGCCCCAGGCGGACGGCGCCAACGGGCTCGACAGTCCGATGTCGCCGGCGAAGGCGTGGGCGTTCTGCTGGGCCAGGGTCGGCTCGTTGGCCTTCCAGCCGAATCGGCCGAGCATCAGCCGGTCGTGCTCGACGCTCCACACCCGGTTCGGACGGCCCGAAATGCCGTCGCCGTCGGCGTCGTCCGGGTCCGCCGCGGCCAGGATCTGCTCCTCCGGGATCGCCTCCAGGAGGCCGAGCCCGATCATCGGCGACGCCACCCGGACCGAGACCATCAGTTCCGGATCGGGCGGGCCGAACGCGGGATCCTCGATCCGGTAGGTGGGCCGGCGCAGCGACACGGTCGTCCCGTCGCCCAGCACGACCTCTTCCTCTTCCCAGGTGGTGTGGATGCGGCCCTCGGCCTGCTGGCCGGCGATGCCCAGGTCCTGCAGCTGGCCGCCATAGACCGGGTCGGGCAGAGCGTTGGCCCGGCCGGAGGCGAGGAGCGCCCGTTCCGCCTCGGTGCGCGGCGGCACGCTGAGGCGCATCAGCATCGATTCCGCGACGTCCTCCGGGAAGTTGCCTTCCGGCGGATGGCCGCGGCCGTCGCGGAAGTGGCAGCTCTGGCAGGCCCGGCTGTTGAAGAGCGGTCCCAGCCCGTCCGACGCGCGGGTCGACGACGGCGCCGTGACCCAGAGCCGCCGGAACACCGAATTGCCGATGTTGAACTCGGCCCGTTCGGCGAAGCTGATAGTTTCCATCGGCTGGGAGAACGCGTCGCGATCGACGGTGCCTCGGAATGTGCCGGCGCCGCCGGAATTGCTCTCGTAGCGTTCGACCTGGTCGAAGGGACGCGTCGGCGTCAGGATGTCCAGCTCGGACGCCGTCGCCGGCACGGCGAAGATCGCGGCGACCGCCACCATGGCATCGAGGCACCAGGGCCGGCGCCGGCGCGCGCCCGGAACACGTAGCATAGCGGTCATCGGATCAGGCCTCTCCATCGGGCCGCGACCGGAAAACGGGGAGGCGGCGCCCGGCTCCATAGCCTCCGGACGCCGCCCGGGAAGACGCCTTCGCGGGCCTACTGGAACACGGCGTCCGGATTGTCCAGGCTGTCGGAGCCTTCGAACGCGCCGATCTCGAGATCCAGCGCCGCGACGACGGATTCGAAGGTCCCGGCCTGGGCGACCAGCGCGTCGATCGCGTTCTGGAGGATGGCGTTGCCGACCGCGTTGCCCTCGCCCAGCATCTGATCGTAGGCCATGCCGTTCTCGGCGGCGGCGACCATCGCCTGCATCGCGCCCAGGGTGACGCCCATGTGCCGGTCGACGCTCTCCGCCAGCACCGGATCGGCTGCCGCGGCCAGGTCCGCCAGCGCCGGGCCGGCGACGGTCGAGCCGTCGATCCTCCGGTAGTCGCCGGAGTAGACCGCGATCATGCCGACCTGGTTGTAGTAGTGGCTGTTGTGGGTGTTGTCGGCGAAGCAGTCGTGCTCCTCCTCCGGATCGTGCAGCATCAGCCCCAGCTGCATCCGTTCGCCCGCCAGTTCGCCGTAGGACAGGCTGCCGAGCCCCGTCACGATCGCCGACAGTCCGGCCTCCGGATCCTCGGTCACCGCGTCGCGGGCGGCGCCGCCGTCGGCCCAGTGGGAGACCATCTCCTCCAGGTCGTCGAGCAGCAGGTGCGACGCCGCGGTCAGGTACGCGACCCGCCGGTCGCAGTTGCCACCGGTGCAGTTCGTCGTGTCGAAGTCGGTGTGTGGCCGGGCGCCGGCACCGGGGCCCGTGCCGTTCAGGTCCTGGCCCCACAGCAGGAACTCGATGGCGTGATAGCCTGTGGCCACGTTGGCTTCGATGTTGTCGGCCTCGTGCAGTTCCTCGCTCAGCAGCGCCGGGGTGATCGACGACGCGTCGAGGGTTCGGCCGCCGAAGGTCAACGTCGTTTGGGCGACCACATTGGCGGTGTAGAGCAGGTTCATGTCGCTCGCTTCGCCGTAGCGGCCGGTGTCGACATAGTCGATCAGCCCCTCGTCCAGCGGCCAGGCGTTGACCCGTCCCTCCCAGTCGTCGACGATCGGATTGCCGAACCGGTACACCTCGGTCTGCTGGTAGGGCACCCGCGCCGCCAGCCACGCCGCCCGCGCCGCGTTCAGGCTGTCGGCCGACGGGTTCGCGACCAGCGCCTGGATCGCGCCGTCGAGCGCCCGGGCGGCGGTCAGCGAGTCCTCGTACATCGCATGGGCGATGTCGGCGTAGGTCTCCACCACGGCGCCGGCCTGCGGCTGCGCGGCAGCCGGCCCTGCAAGGCCGAACGCCGCGGGCAGGAGGGCGGCCGCCGCGGCGGCGGTTCGGGCGATGGGGGCCATGGGTTGCTCCTCTTCTCGTCGATTGGCGGATGCCATTCTTGGCAGCTTCCGGCTTGATTTGCAAACGATTCGCATTTGCATCACGAGCGTCTAGTGCAGATTGCGCGGCACGACTGGATCGAGCGACCGGTTGGCGGGCGTCAACGGGACGACCGCCCGCAGCGTCGGCACGTAGCCGGCGGCGATCAGGCTGCGGGCCAGCGCACCGGCCGCGGCCAGCAGAGGCGCCACGCCCTCCGGCCGCACCAGGCCGAGAGCGATCGCCCGCGCCTCCCCGACGGCACCGTGGGCCAGCGCGGCGACGAGCCGCACGATCGCGACCTCGTCCTCGTCCAGGCAGGGGCAGTCGGGCGTGTGATGGTGGATCGTCCGACAGGCGGCGCGGTTGATCGCCGCCATGGTCGCCTCGAACCCCGAGACCGCCTCGGCCGCGTCGGCCTCTCCCAGCGCGCAGTGGAACAGCCGCCAGACCGTCGCCCATGCAGCGATGCTGCCGTCGCGCTTGCCCGTCGCCCAGTACCGCAGGCTGCGGACCAGGAAGGTCTCCTCCGGGTTCAGATCGTCGATCAGACAGCGCAACGGTGGCCGGTCGGTCATGGCGTCCTCTCCGTCTCGGTCTTTCCCGGCCGGTGCGCCGGTGCGGGAACGGTTCGTACCGTATTGCGAGTCATTCGCATTTGCAAGAAAACTCTGCGGCCCTCCGCAGGGAGGACTCCTCAGCGGCACAGGGGCGCTCCGATCAGCGGATGCCGGGCCCCGGCGGCCGGGCGGCCAGGGCGGTCGCCGCGACGATGATCGCGGCACCGACCACGGCCGCCGCCGTCGGCCGTTCGCCGAACAGCACGAAGCCGGCGACCGCGGCCAGCACCAGGTGGAGATAGCCGAGCGGCGCCAGCACGCCGGCCGAAGCCAGGTGATGCGCCCGGACGAAGCAGTACTGCCCCACCTGCGCCAGCACGCCGATCGCCAGCAGCGCTGGAAGGTCGGCGGCAGCGACCGGGTGCCAGACCAGCGCCGCCGGCACCGCCGTCAGCGCGGTCAGCGCCAGCGTGTAGAACGCCATCAGCGAGACCGCCGGCTCGCCCTTCAGCCGGCGCGTGGCGATCACCGCACCCGAGCCAAAGACGGCCGCCGCGACCGCCGCCGCCAGCCCGGACGAGAGCCCGGCGGCTTCCGGGCGGGCCATCACCAGCACGCCGGCAAAGCCGATGCCGGCGGCGACCCAGTGCCGGCGGCCGATCGCCTCGCGCAACAGGAGCGCCGCCAACGCCAGCACGATCAGCGGCCGGGTGAATCCGATCGAGGTGACCACCGCCAGCGGCAGGGCCGCCACCGCGGTGAACGAGCAGGTCAGTGCCACGGCGTTGCAGCCAACGCGCACGAGGTGCAGGCCGCGGCGTCGGGTCGCCAGCAGCGCCTGCCGCTCCCGCCAGGCCAGCGGCGCCACCAGGACCAGGCCGACCAGGCAGCGCAGGAAGACCAGCTGGACCGCCGGATAGGTCGCGCCCATCGCCTTCACGATCGAGACCATGGCGACCACCAGCGCCATGTCCGCCAGCAGCCACAGCGCACCCTGGCGATCGCCGGCCGCCGGGCTCGCCGCGCCGCCGGGGACGGCCGACGGGTGCGGTCCGTCGCCGGGCGTCATCCCTGGAGGGTCACGCCGGCTGGACCAGGTTGGCCATCAGCCGGAAGGCGCCCGGCACCAGGCGGTCCATCTGGGTATGCAGCACCAGACTGGTGTGGGTGTGCCGGCCGCGGCCGACGGCAGCGCTCAGCAGCGCCCCCTGAAGCGGCGGCTCGCCGGGATCGGCCATGCTCAGAAGCGGCCGATAGGCCTCGTCCCATGCGGCGGCGAAGTAGAGCCCGCGCTCCTTCTGCCAGCCTTCCCAGTCGGCCGGGCCGATCCGGTTCGGTCGGGTCAGGAGCGGGTGATCCGGCAGCAGGACCTCGACCGCCGCCGCCTGATCGGTGACCCGCCAGCGCAGCGACGGCTGGCCGATCTTCAGGAAGGCGGGCGGCGTCGCTTCCGGATCCCAGCCATCCCAGGGCCGGTGGTAGAGGGTCACGAGATGGCCGCCGGCGCGGACCCAGGCATGAATCCGGCCGACCGCGGCCGCGAGATCCGGGCGCGTTCTGAAGGCGAAGATGCCGATCACCAGGGTGTCGAGCCGCTCCAGCGCGCCGTCCTCGATCGCGCCCGGCCCCAGGCGCTCGACCGGCAGGCCCAAGGCCGCGAGATGGTCGGCCACCCGGTCATTGCCGCCGCCGACATAGCCGACCCGCACGCCCTCCGGCAGCGCCGCCTCGACGGCCAGCAGTTCGGCTCCCGCCGCGCGCACCCGAACCACCGGTCCGGTATGGTCGTAGCCGGTGCGGGTCACGGTCATCGCCGGCACGCCGTCGAGCGTCGGCACCAAGGCGGCGCGCCCGGCCGCGATCGCCTCCTCCGGCTTCAGGATCGCGCGCACCTGCCGCAAACCGTCCCGGTGCGGGTCGAGCGGCGCCGTTGCGGGCTCGGCCCGCCAGCCCTCGGGCGGCCGGACCGCCAGCGTCGCCGGCGCCCCGGCCCCGCCGAGCGCCACAACCGTCAGGTTCAGCTCGACGGGTCGCCCCGGGCGCGCCGTGTTGACCACGATGCGCTCCGGCTCGACCGCCACGGCGATCGCCGGCACGACCGCCACCGGCTCTTCGGTCGGAACGACCCGCTCGGTCGCCTGGTCGCCGACCGAGAACCGCACCCGGCCGCGCACCGGCCCGGCACCGTCCAGCGGCGACCAGCGGGCCGGATAGGCGTCGACCGGCGCCGCGTCGGCCGGCACCGCGACGGTGAACCCGCCGTCGCGCCGGGTCACGGTCCAGCCGGCCGGCACCTCGAGGTCCACCGTCGGCGGTTCGTCACCAAGGGCACCGCAGTCGTCGACGACCGCCTCGACCTCCAGCCGCCCGCCGGCGGCCACCACCGCCGGCCGCGGCGTCAGCCGGACCTGGAGGGCGATCGCCTCGGCCAGGGCGCGGCCCAGCTCGCGCTCCTTCCGGGCGAGGCGATGGGCCACCTGCCGGACCGCGTCGGCCGGCAGGGCCGCCGAGGCCTCGCGGATCGCGGCCAGCGCGCGCACCAGGGCGGCCGCCACCGCGGCACGGGCCGGAAAGGCGGCGAGCGCGTCGTCGATCGCCGCCTGCGCCCGGTACAGCATGTCGGCCGTCCGGCCGTCGCCGATCCGCCGCGCCAGATCGCCCACCCGGCGCGGCAGGCCGTCGAGGATGTCGGACTCCTCGTCCGGCAGGCCGGGCGCGGCCCAGGCCCGATGCAGCGGCCAGGGGCTCGGTCCCGGCTCGACCCACCGGCCCATGCCCTGGGTGCGGTGGCGCGACCGGCTGAGCTGGGCCAGCTGCGCGAAGGAGGCGCCGGTGACCGGATCGCGGCCGCCCGCGTCGACCGTCACGGTCGCGTTCGGCGGCGGCTCGTCGTCGTCATAGGCGTCGCCCGCCCCGGACCAGGCCGGCAGATAGAGCTTCGCCACCTGCCAGGGCGCGAGGCCGGCCGCCGCGTGCTCCGGGAACGCCGCCGGGTCGGCGGCCAGCACGATCGCCTCCTGCGCCGCGCGGGTCATCGCGCGGTGATGGCCGTGCTGGCCGGACACGTCGAGGAAGGTCGGGCAGACGATGTCCGGCCGGAGCTCCCGGACGATCCGCACCAGCCGCTCCAGCGTGTGATCCCGGCCCCAATGGCCGAACGTCTCCTCCGCCGTCTTGGAGAAACCGAAATCGGTGATCGGATCGTCCGGCGCCTCGCCCAGCCAGGCGAGCGTCATGTCGAGCACCGCCGCGGCGCCTTCCATCTCGCGGGTCCTGAGGGCGCCCAGGTCGGCTCCGGCTTCGGTCCCGAGCGCATTCTGTCCGCCCTCGCCGCGGGTCGAGCAGGCATAGGCGACATGGACGCCGCGGCCGAGCGACAGGGCGGCGAGCATGGCGCTGGTCTCGTCGTCCGGATGGGCCCCCGTGCTCAGCATCGTGACGACGCTGTCGAGCGGCATCAGCACGCGCCACAGCCGGACGATCGCGGGATCGGCGGCGAGCCGGGCGAGGCGGGCGGCATCGGTGGTCATGGCAGTCCCTGGGGCGTGGTCGATGGACGGAAAGGGCTTCGGGGCGGGCCCGGCGTCAGGGCCAGGAGACGGCCGGCGCCGGCCGCGCGGCGAGCGCCAACTCGGGCGTGACGCTGTTGAACAGCGGCAGCGCCGCGGCGCCCAGGGCGGCCGTCGCGCGGCCGGTGGTCCCCGGCATCAGACGCGGCGCCGCGCGGCCGTCGCGACAGGCGACCGAGGCCGGCAATGGGTTCGCGGCCTCGATCAGCCGCCGGATCAGCGCCGCCGGCAGCGCGCCGCCGATCAGGATCGTCTCCGGGTCGAACAGGTTCTCGAGCAGCCCGACGACGAGCCGCAGCCGGAGCCCGGCCTCGTTGAGCCATCCGCCCAGCGCGGCATCGCCCTGCGCCGCCAGCCTCTCCAGGGCCGCTGAATCCGCAGCGTGGATGCCGGCCGCCGCCAGATGCTGGCGCAGGGCGGGCAGCGAGACATAGCCCTCAAGGCAGCCCCGATTGCCGCAAAAGCACGGCCGACCGCCGGGATCGACCACCACGTGTCCGATCTCCCCGGCATTGCCCATGGCGCCCTTGTAGGGCCGCCCGTCCAGCACCAGCCCGAGCCCCAGCCCGCTGCCGAAATAGACGAAGCAGAAGGTCCGATAGGCGCGCGCGACCCCATAGAGCCGCTCGCCGACCGCCGCGGCGGTGGCGTCGTTCTCCACCACCACGTCGGTCTCCAGGGCCCCGGCCAGCGCGGCCCGAGCGTCGATCGCCGACCAGCCGGGCAGCGCCGCCGGGCCCACCGCGTTGAGGCTTTCGACGCCGAACGGCCCGGGCATGACGATGCCGGCGCCGATCAGGCCGATCGGATCGATTCCCGCCTCAGCCGCCAGGGCGTCCCGCTCCGCCGCCAGCGCCGGCAGCGCCCGGTCGGGCGTCGGCTCCGGCAGGTCAATCTGGCGGCGCGCCCGCTCCTCCCCGACCAGGTCGACCAGGACGCCGGTGATCCGGTCGGTCTGGATCTCGAAGCCGAGGGTGTGGCCGCCCGACGGGTTGATCGCGAGCTGCATCGGCGGCTGGCCGCGGCCGCTGCGCCGGCGCCCCTGCCCGACCAGCAGCCCCTCGCGCATCAGTCCGCCGGTGATGTTGGAGACCGTCTGGAGCGTCAGGTCGGTGAGGGCGGCGATGTCGGTGCGGCTCAAGGGGCCGTGCAGGCGCACGATGTCCAGCACCAGACGGCGGTTGTAGGAGCGCGTGCGTTCCGGATTGGTTCCGATCGCGGTCATGCCGGCTGAGGTCTCCGCCTCTCTGAACGCCTGGGGACATTGGCCCGGAGCATGCCGTGTCGATTATGTTAACTCAAGTTATTTGAGTTATTGACAGGCGGTTTCCGATGCCGGAGCATTCCATTGCGAACCGTGACGGCACACTCGCCGCACGATCCGTGCGGCGCGCCCGCAGCCGATCGGCGCCGCGATACGACCCGCGCTCAACCAGCGGGCGGCAACGAACCGCCGGTCCGGCCCTGCCTCGGCAGCCGGCCGCCAGCGAACAGGAGGCTTCCATGCGGAGCATCAGGACCATCGCCGCCGGCGCCGCCGCCGGCATCGCCCTCGCCGCCGGGTCCGCCCAGGCGGTGGAGATCGAGTACTGGCAGTACTTCTTCGAAGCCCGGGTCAATGCGATGGACGCGCTGATCGAGGCGTTCGAGGAGCAGAACCCCGACATCACCGTGCGCCAGACGCATTTCCCCTACGCCGACTATCGGACCAAGGTCGCCGCGGCGATCCCGGCGGACGAAGGGCCGGACGTGGTCCAGCTGTTCTACGGCTGGCTCAACGATTACATCGAAGCCGACCTGATCCAGCCCCTGCCGACCGACGTCTTCCCGGCGTCGGAGGTCGAGGCGGAGTTCTTCCCGATGGTCGAGGCGATGCGCCGGGACGGTCAGTACTACGCCCTGCCCACGGCGGTCCGGTCGCTGGCCCTGTTCTGGAACGAACGACTGTTCGAGGAAGCCGGCCTGGACCCGGCGCAGCCGCCGCAGACGCTCGACGAACTGGTCGAATACGCCGAGGCGCTGACCCAGCGCGACGGCGCGGGCAACCTGACCCAGGTCGGGCTGACGATGGGCATGACCGCGCAGGACCACCACTGGTGGCGCGAGGTGCTGGTCCGCCAGTTCGGCGGGGAGCCCTATGTCGACGACTACCGCACGGTCAACTACGACAGCGAGGCGGGACGGCAGGCGCTGGCGTTCTACACCGGCCTGATCACCGATCACGGCGTCAGCCAGATCGGCTTCATGGACGAGCCCCAGGCGGCGTTCAAGGCGGGCCGCGCCGGCATGCACATCGACGGCTCGTTCCGGATCGGCGCGCTGCAGGACACCCGCGGCCTGAACTGGGGGGTGGCCGAACTGCCGGCCGGGCCCGACGGCACCCGGTCGAACTTCGCCAGCTACTGGGTCAACGCGATCACGACCAAGGCCGAGGGCGAACGCTACGACGCCGCGGTCAAGTTCATGGAGTACGTGACCTCCCCCGAGGCGATGCAGCTCTGGCTGGAGGTGGTCGGCGAGTTGCCGGCACGGCCGGAGGTGGCGATGACCGACCAGAACGCCAACGATCCGGTCTACGGCCCGTTCATCCGAGGCCTGGACTATGCCCGCGCGACGGTCTTCGCCAACGAGTCCGAGCAGCGGCAGGTGATGGTCAACATGGTCGACCGCATCCTGCTGGAGGACGCGGCGCCGGAAGAGGCGCTCAGCGAGTCGGCGGCCGCCGAACAGGCGATCCTCGACGCCTACTACGAGTGACCGGACGGGCAGGTCGCCGCCGAGGCGCCGGCCCTCCGTTCCCTTTCGCACTCCCGCCACCGAGGGCCCGGCGATGCGCGGCTGGTACGACGCCCTGTCGATCGAGAACAAGCGGGTGGTCTGGGCCTGGGGCTTCCTGGCCGTGCCCCTGCTGTTCTACGTGGTGATCCGCTTCTATCCGACACTCGACGCGTTCTGGATCTCGTTCCACAAGTGGAACCTGCTGTCGGACATGACCTGGGCCGGCCTCGACAACTACGTCACCCTGGTCCAGGACCCGGAGTTCTGGAAGGTCTTCGCCAACACGTTCCTCTACCTGATCATCGGAACGCCGGTCAGCCTGGTGATCGCGTTCGTGGTGGCCTACTACCTCGACCAGGTCCGGTTCATGCACGGCTTCATCCGGGCGCTCTACTTCCTGCCGTTCCTGACCACGGCGGTTGCGATGGCCTGGGTCTGGCGGTGGTTCTACCAGCCGGTGCCGGTCGGCGTGTTCAACAACATCCTGGCCCAGATGGGGCTGGAGCAGCAGCCCTTCCTGCGCTCCACCACCCAGGCGCTGCCCGCGGTGCTGGCCCCGGCGGTATGGGCCGGGCTGGGGTTCCAGGTCATCATCTTCCTGGCCGGGCTGCGGGCCATCCCGCAGACCTACTACGAAGCCGCGCGGATCGACGGCGTCTCGCGCTGGACCATCCTGTGGGAGATCACGCTGCCGCTGCTGAAGCCGACCATCGTGTTCCTGGTGGTGTTCAGCTCGATCGGCTTCCTCAGGATCTTCGACCACGTCTTCAACATGACGACGAACGACCCGGGCGGGCCGCTCAATTCCACCAAGCCGCTGGTCCTGATGATCTACGACACGGCCTTCAACGCCTTCGACATGGGCTACGCCGCAGCGCAGACCGTCGTGCTGTTCCTGGTGCTGCTGGCGGTCTCGCTTCTCCAGCTCCGGATCATGAGGGACCGCTGACGCCATGACCGCCACGACCCCCACGGCCGCCGCGCTGGACCGCTCGACGCCCCGCGCCGGGCTCTATCGAAAGCCGCTGCGGCCCGGCCGCGTGGTGATGTGGACGCTGCTGTTCATGGGCGGGATCGTCATGGTCATGCCCATCGTCTACATGATCTCGACCTCGCTGAAATGGCCGCACGAGGTCTACGACCTGAGCCTGATCCCCCAGGAACCGACCCTGGAAAACTACATCTACGTCCTAGAGGACGGCCGGTTCTTCAAGTGGTTCGTCAATTCGCTGGTGATCGCGACCATCGTCACCGTATCCAGCGTCTTCTTCGACAGCCTGGTCGGCTACACGCTGTGCAAGTACCGGTTCAAGGGCCGCTACATCGTCTTCATCGCGATCCTGTCGACCCTGATGATCCCGACCGAGATGCTGGTCATCCCCTGGTACATCATGTCGAAGACGTTCGGCTGGCTGGACACCTACTGGGGCATCATGTTCCCGGGCCTGATGACCGCCTTCGGCACCTTCCTGATGAAGCAGTTCTTCGAGACCGTGCCCGACGACTTCCTGAACGCGGCGCGGATCGACGGGCTCAACGAGTTCCAGATCTGGTGGACGATCGCCATGCCGCTGGTGACGCCGGCGCTCTCGGCGCTGGCGATCTTCGTGTTCCTGGGCAACTGGACGGCCTTCATCTGGCCGCTGATCGTCACCACGGACTACGACCTCTACACCCTGCCGGTCGGCCTCACGACCTTCTCGGTCGAACAGCAGGTGGAGTGGGAGCTGATCATGACCGGCGCCAGCCTGGCGACGATCCCGACCCTGCTCGTCTTCCTGTTCTTCCAGCGCTACATCATCCGCGGGGTGGTGCTCGCGGGTCTGAAGGGCTGACCTCAATGGCCCCCGACCGCCCCGATCCCGATGCTTTCCCGGCGCCGGTCTACAAGGACACGGTGCTCGCCCCGCTGTTCGAGGGCGCCAAGCGCCACCACCTGGAGCCGTTCCGCCGGGTCAACCGGGCCCATTGCGTGATGCTGGCCGAGACCGGGCTGCTGACGCCCGACCAGGCCTCGGCGATCGCCCGGGCCCTGGCCGACATCGACGCCACCCTCGACCCGGAGGCGCTGAGCTTCACCGGAGAGGTCGAGGATTTCTTCTTCCTGATCGAAGGCGAGCTGATCCGGCGGCTTGGCGTCGACCTGGCGGGCCGGCTGCACACCGGGCGCAGCCGCAACGACATCGACCACACGGTCTTCAAGCTGACGCTCAAGGCCCGGATCGACGCCCTGGCCCAGGCCGGCCGGGCGCTCGCGGCCGTCCTGCTCGACAAGGCGGCGGCGGAGCGCGACACCCTGATCGTCGCCTATACCCATGGCCAGCCGGCCCAACCGTCGACCTTCGGCCACTATCTCTCGGCGGCTGCGGAGGTCCTGCTGCGGGACCTCGACCGGCTGGCGGCGGCACGCGGCACGGTCGACCTCTGCTCCATGGGCGCCGCGGCGATCACCACCACCGGGTTCGCGATCGACCGGCACCGCATGGCCGAGCTCCTGGGCTTCGCGGCGCCGCAGGAGAATTCCTACGGCTGCATCGCCGCGGTCGACTACGTCACCTGCACCTATTCGGCCCTGCAGCTGATGGCGCTCCACCTCGGGCGGGTGGTCCAGGACCTGCAGTACTGGACCGGGTTCGAGGTCGGCCAGCTGCACGTGCCCGGCGCCTACGTCCAGATCAGCTCGATCATGCCCCAGAAGCGCAATCCGGTGCCGATCGAGCATCTGCGTCTCCTGCTGTCGCTCGCCGGCGGCCGCGCCGCCGCCCAGCTCGGGACGATGCACAACACCCCGTTCACCGACATGAACGACAGCGAGGGCGAGGTCCAGGTCGCCGGCTATGCCGCGTTCGAGGCGCTGGACCGGGCGCTCCGGCTGATGGCGGGCCTGATCGGCGCGGTGACGGTCGACGCCGACCGGGTCCGCGCCACGACCGACGCCGCCTGCATCACCATCACCGAGCTGGCGGACGGTCTGGTCCGGCGCGAGGGGCTGTCGTTTCGCCAGGCCCACGAGATCGCGGCAGCGGTCGCCCGCGCGATGATCGCGGAGCGGCGGTCGCTGGAAGAGGCCGGCTATCCGGCCTTCGCCGCCGCCTTCGAGCACTCGGCCGGAAGGCCGCCATCGGTCGACCGGGCCGCCTTCGCGGAGATGGTGTCGCCCGAGCATTTCGTCGCCGTGCGCGACCGGTTCGGTGGGCCCGCGCCGGCCGCGCTCGACGCCGCGCTCGGCCGGCATCGGGAGAGGCTCGCGGCGCTGACCGCGGCGGCGGACGAGGCGACGGCCGGCGAGGCGCAGGCCGCGGCGGCCCTGGATCGGGCGTTCGTCCGGCTCGCCGCCGGCGCGTCAGCTTGAAGGGAGGCAGGCCTGGTGGCCGAGGTCGAGATCCGCAAGGTCTACAAGCGCTACGACAAGGTCGAGGTGATCCACGGCATCGACCTCGAGATCGCCGACGGCGAGTTCGTCGTCCTGGTCGGCCCGTCCGGCTGCGGCAAGTCGACGACGCTGCGGATGATCGCCGGGCTGGAGGACATCAGCGACGGCGAGATCCGGATCGGCGGGCGGGTCGTCAACAACGTGGAGCCGAAGAACCGCGACATCGCGATGGTGTTCCAGAACTACGCCATCTATCCGCACATGTCGGTCTACAAGAACATCGCCTTCGGGCTGCGCACATCGAAGATGGCCGGGCCGGACAAGGACCGCCGCGTGCGTGAGACGGCGGAGATCCTCGGTCTGACCGAGCTCCTGGAGCGCCGGCCGGCGCAGCTCTCGGGCGGCCAGCGCCAGCGGGTCGCGATGGGCCGGGCGATGGTGCGCGATCCGGCGGTCTTCCTGTTCGACGAACCGCTGTCGAACCTGGATGCCCAGCTGCGCGCCCAGATGCGCCTGGAGATCAAGAAGCTGCACCAGGCGGTCGGCACCACGATCGTCTTCGTGACCCACGACCAGATCGAGGCGATGACCCTCGCCGACCGGATCGTCATCATGCGCGACGGCCACATCCAGCAGATCGGCACGCCGACCGAGGTCTATCAGAATCCGGCGACCCTGTTCGTCGCCCGGTTCATCGGCAGCCCGGCGATGAACATGCTGCCCGGCAGGATCGTCAACCGGGCCGACGGTCCGGCGGTCGAGCTGGACGGCGCCGGCCATGTCGCCGCGCCGCCGCGCGCCAATGGGGCGCTGGAGCCCGGCCGTGCCGTCGTGCTCGGCGTCCGGCCGGACGACCTGATCGTCGCCGACCGGCCCGGGGCGGGACTGGTGCTCGACGGCCGCGTCTCTGTGGTCGAGCCGCTGGGGCCGGAATCGCTGGTCTATGTCGATGTGGCGGGGCGCGAGCTGATCGCCAAGTCGCCGGGCCGCCAGCCGCCGGCGGTGGGCAATCCGGTCCGGATCACGGCGGCGCTCGAGGAAATCCACCTGTTCGATTCCGAAACCGAACGCGCCCTCGCGTGACGGAGTCCGCCATGGCCGCTCCCGCGAAGGCCGTGCTCTGCGTCGGCCGGCTCTATTGCGATCTGGTCTTCACCGGCCTCGACGGCCCGCCGGCACCGGGGCGCGAGCGCTACGCCGAGGGGCTGGCGGTGATGCCGGGCGGTGGCGCCTGGATCACCGCCGCCTACCTCGCGGCATTCGGCCGGCCGGCGGCGCTGGCGGCCCGGATCGGCCGCGACCCCTGGAGCGCCGGTCTCCAGCGCGCGCTGGTCGGGGCCGGTGTCGATCTCCGCTGGCTCGACCGGACCGAGGACGACGAACCGCAGCTCACCGTCGCACTGTCGATGGGCGGCGAGCGGGCCTTCGTCACCCGCCGGGTCGGCGGCGCGGAGCCGGCGACGCTGGACGCCGCGCTGGCGGCGGCCGGCCTCGCCCATGTCCATATCGCCGAGCTGGCGACCCTGCGCGAGATCCCCGGCCTGCCCGCCCGCGCCCGGGCGCACGGCCTGACCGTCTCGCTCGACTGCAGCTGGGACGAAGCGGCGATCCGCGATCCCGCGGCGCTCGACCGCCTCGAGGGGGTCGACGTCTTCCTGCCCAACCTGGCGGAGGCGCTGGCGCTCGCCGGCCGCGATCCGGCGGAGGCCGACGCAATCGACCGGCTCGATGCCCCGGCGCTGGAAGCCGCGGCGGACCTTCTCACAAGCCACGCTCCGGTCGTCGCGATCAAGTGCGGCGCCTTGGGCGGTCTGCTCCGGTCCCGCCGGCAGCAATGGACGCGCATCGCCCCCCGGGTCCCGGTGGTCGACACGACCGGCGCCGGCGACGCCTTCAACGCCGGCTTCCTGGACGCCTGGCTGGACGACGCCGAGCCGGCCGACGCCCTGGCCCGCGCCGTCGCGGGCGGCAGCCTGGCGATCGGCGTGCGCGGCGGCCGCGTCGCCCCCGACGCGGCCCGGCTGGGCCGGGGCGCCGCGAATCGCCCCGACGCGGAAAGCGCGACCGCCGCCGCCGCCGTGGGAGGTCACGAGCCGTCGGGTGCCTGACGGTCAGCGGCCGGCGGGGGCCCGGGCGGCGCGCTGCCGCCATGCCGACGGCGACAGTCCGGTCCGCCTCTTGAACGCCCGGCTGAATGCCGCCTCGGACTCGTAGCCCACCGCATGGGCCGCCTGGGCCACGGTCAGGTCGTCGTCCGCCAGGCGGCGCGCGGCCAGCTGGAGGCGCCACAGGGCTAGGTAGCGCATGGCCGGGCAGCCGACGGTGGCGGCAAAGCGCTCGGCCAGGACCGACCGGGAAAGACCCGCGCGGCCGGCCAGCTCGCCCAGCGACCAGGGCCGGGCCGGTTCGGCATGAAGCATCGAGAGCACGCGGCTCAGCGCCGGATCCTTCAGCCCGGCAAGCCATCCTGTCGTGCCGGCCGGCAGCCCTGCCGCGTGGCGCCGCAGCAGCTCCACGAAGATCAGTTCGCTGAGCCGAAGGCGCAGGCCGCCGCCTCCCGACTCATGCCGTCGCGCCTGGTCCAGGGTCAGGTCGACCAGCCGGCCCAGCAGATCGTCCCGCCGCCTCGCCACCCCCTCCAGCCGCAGCAGGGGCGGCAGGGTGGCGAGCAGCGGATTGAACGGCCGCAGGTCGCAGCCGAGATAGCCGCAGACGAACCGCGCTCTGTCGGGTCCGCCGCCGCCTTCCGGAATGACGAAGGGCAGCCGGCCGGCCGCCATCTCCCGGAAGAAGGCGACGGTGGCGCCCGCGTCGAACTCCGGCGGCTGGCCCGGCGCGCTGAGCATCGCGTAGGGATCGCCGTGGGGGAACAGCAGGATGTCGCCGGTCTGGAACCGGGTCGACGGACCGCCCGGTATCCCTGCCCAGCCGGCGCCGTCGAGGACGACGTGATACGAGACGACCTGCTGCGCGCTCGGCAGCAGAATGGGAGCGAAGGCCCGCGCCTCCGGCACCTCGACGCCCCAGGGCGACGAGGCCTCGACCAGGAAGAACAGCGCGCCGGTGAGCTTCACCGTGCGCAGCACGTCCGACAAGGGATCGAGCCGCGCCGCCTCGGTCGGCGCAATCGCTCCGTCCACCGGTTCCGTCAGAGCCATCTTCCGGACTCCGCGGCAAGAGAACCGGACGCGCGGTCATCGGCGCACCGACGGCCGCGCGCCTACACTGGCGGCGCAACGGCGACAAGGGGGATCCGCGCTGCTGCCCACCAGGGGAGGATCATACCATGAACCACGCAGAGTCGAAGCCGAACCCGGCCGACGTCTACGACACCCGCTTCGTGCCGGCCCTGTTCGGCCGCTGGGCGCCGGTCGTCTGCGACACGGCCCGGATCGAGCCGGGCGACCGCGTCGTCGATGTCGGATGCGGGACCGGGGCCCTGACGCTCGAGGCCGCCGCCCGTGCCGGTGCGACCGGCACGGTTGCCGGGGTCGATCCCTCGCCCGACATGCTGGACGTGGCCCGGCGCAAGACCGGTCCGATCACCTGGGTCGAGGGATCGGCCGAGCGCCTGCCGCTGCCCGACCGGAGCGTCGACGCGGCGGTCAGCCAGTTCGCGCTCATGTTCTTCGACGACCGGGCGGCGGGTCTCGCGCAGATGCGGCGCGTCCTGCGGCCCGGCGGACGCCTGGCGGTGGCGGTCTGCGACGCGGTCGAGCGGTCCGCGGGCTATGCCGCGCTGGCGGACCTTCTCGACCGGCTGTTCGGGCGAGCGGTCGGGGATGCCTTCCGCAGCCCCTTCTCGGCCGGCGATCCCGAACACCTGCGCCGGATTGCGGACGAGGCCGGCTTCCCCGGAGCGGCGGTCGCGCGCCGGAGCGCGGAGGTGAGGCTTGCGTCGATCGAGGCGCTGGTGTCGACCGAGCGGGCCTGTGCCTGGACCCTCGGCGGCATCCTGGACGACGGGCAGTTCGCGGTCCTGCGGCGCGAGGCGGAGGCGACCCTGGCGCCGTTCGTCGACCGCGACGGCGGCGTGCGGTTCGACATGCCGGCCCTGATCCTGACCGCCGTGCGATCCTGACGGCCCGGCCGGCTGCGGCCTCAGACGACGAAGCGCTGCCAGCCGCCGTAGCGGCCGGCGACCCGTCCCCTGGACAGGCTGAGGCCGATCAGCGCCAGACCCGGGATCCATCCGGCCACAAGCTGGGCGCCCGAGGCCTCGAACAGGAAGGGCGTCACCAGGAGGGCGGCGCCGAGCGCGAGGTTGGCGAACCGCGCGGCCCGCGCCACCTCGGCGCAGGCGACGATCGAGACGGTGACGACGAGGGCGCCGATCAGGTGGTCGGCGTCGGCCATCGCCCCGTCCGCGCCGAGGGTGAGCCGCGTCGTCATCAGCCACACGCCGACCAGGAGGCTGAGCCCCAGCGTCCACGGCACCGCGACGCCGGCCCCGCCCTTGAGCATGTCCAGGATCACCGGACGGAGCGGCCGGTCGAAGACCTCGCGCGACGGCTCGTCCGGCCCGTCGTCGGTGTCGCCGGCGAAGAAGACGCGCAGCACCGGCTTGCCGTGCGCGCGCCGCCGGGCCAGGAACTGCCCGGTCGCCACAACCTCGTTGAGCGCATAGGCCATCTGAACCAGCATCGCCCCGGCCTGCACCAGGCACAGCGCGCACCAGGTCCCGATCACGATCGGCTGGATGATGATGAAGGTGACCGAGACCACGCCCAGGGGGACGATCAGCAGCCCGAACAGCGCGACCACCCAGGGCATGGTGCGCCAGCGCGCCGTCCCGCCCACGACGCCCAGCACCGCCTCCATCAGGTAGACCATGGCGCCCAGTCCGGCATCGGGGACTGGAAAGGCGCGCGAGACGGCGGAGGTCATCACCCGCTCGGTCCCGTTCGGCCCGTCTCCGGTCCCGAAGAACGGGTCCCACGCCCCCTCGACATGCCCGAGCTGGTAGGCGGTCAGGTAGCGGGCGATGAAGAACCCGACGAAGGCCAGCGCGACGATCGGCAGCCGCTGCACCCAGGCCGACGGGTTGTGGTTCCAGCCGGGCGGAGCGAGGGGGCCGGTCTCGGCGGCTGCTGGGCTGACCCCGGGCGTCGGACGGATCGCCACTGCCAGCGCGAGGACCGCGGCGCCGACCAGGGTGTCGTTCAGATAGCCGGCGGCGGTCGGCGCACGGAACGCCAGCGGCGCGAACAGGAGCCACAGCCCGATCGGCGCGATCGCCCAGCGCGCCCAGCCGTGCCGCCAGGACAGCGCGATCACCGCCAGCGGCAGAAGGAGCAGTCCGGCGACGACGTCGCTCACCGCCATCGCAGCCGAGTCCAGCCCCAGGGCGGGGGGCGAGGCGATCAGCCAGACCGCCGCGAGGATCAACAGCAGCCCCGCCCAGCGCGACTGGGCATGCTCGGCGCGGTACCGGCGCTCGTGCCGTTCGCGGACCGCCTCCACATCGGCGCCGCGATCCTCCAGCGAGCGCAGCCATTCCGGCGGCGTGATGCCGTTGGCCCGGTACCACGCGCCCGGATCGGCCTTGAGCCGGTCGATCATCCTCGGCAGGTCCGCGCGCAGGTCGTGGCTCGGCGTCCAGCCCAGCAGGTCGCGCGCCCGCCCGATGTCGAGGGCATAGTGATCGCCGCCCATCTCGACCATGAACGGGCGGATGAACGGCTTCAGGCCGCGATCGTAGGCGTCCGGCACGACCGGCTCCGCGGCCAGTTGCAGCCAGGCGCCGAACCGTGCCAGCGGGGCGGGCACCCGGAGCGTTCGCCAGGTCGACGCGCCGTGGGTCAGCAGGCCAAGGGCGCGCTGCAGCTCGTCGTAGCCCATCGGGTCCGGCTCTCCGATCAGGATCGCCGTCCCGTCCGCCAGGTCGCCGCGACGGTCGATCGTCCGCCGGAAGGCGTCGACCATGTCGTCCTTGTGCAGCACGGACTGCCCGACGCGGAGGTCGGCCGCGTAGGCATGCGCCTTGGGGCGGCGCTCGTAGATCCGGGCGATCTGCTGCGACAACGTCGGTATCGCCGACTGCTCGTCGTAGAGCCCGGCGAGGCGCAGCAGCACACAGGGGATGTCGCCATGCTCCTCGCGCACGGCCCGCTCGGCCGCGGCCTTCGAGTTGGGATAGGACCATTTCGGCTCGATCGGCGCGGTCTCGTCGATCCGCTCCCCGGGCGCGCCCGGCCGGTGCACCAGCATGGTGCCGGAATAGACGAACTGCTCGACCTCCAGGTCCTTGAGCGCCCGCAGCAGATGGCGCGTGCCGTCGACGTTCAGCTTGTCATAGAGCGGGTGCGGCTCTCCGGAGAAGTTGAAATATGCGGCAAGATGGACCACCGAGGCGATCCGCCGACCGTACCGGCCGACGACCTGCGACAGGGCGTTCCGGGTCGACTCCTCGGACGTGAGGTCCACGGCGACGCAGTCGCAGGCGGCGTCGACCCCCTCCAGATCCATGCCGACGACCCGGTACTCGTCCTCCAGGGCCCATACCAGGGCCGTACCGACCGAACCGCCGACGCCGGTGATCAGCACGACGGGCCTGTCGTCGGCGCCGTCGTCCGGTTCCCTTCGAATGTCCGTCACGCAGGCCTCGCCGTCTCTCCGGGCGGCAGTCGAGCTTCCTCCCTCGCCAACGGATCGGACGCCAGCCGGTTCCGGACGGACCGTGGTTCATCGGTTTTTTCGGGCGTGGGACGGTCGCGGGCGCTCGGGGGAGAGATCGTCGGCTCGCGCGACGCTCCCCGGGCCCGGCGTGGCGCACGGACGTATCGAAGCGGGGCCGGAGATCGGACGGCCCGGCCGAGGCGGTCGATCAGGCGTCGGTGAGGGCACGGATCACCGCGACCTCGTGCGGATCGTAGGGCGTGCCGTCCGGCTCCAGCAGGTCATGGAACCAGACCGACCGGTCCGGGTCGGCAGCGTCGCGTTCGAGCAGTTCGCGCGGCCATGGCAGGTGGGTCTGGGTGCGGCCCCGGACGAGGCCCCAATGGAAGCAGCCGACGTGGCGATCGCGCATGAGTTCGAGCTGGTCGGCGATCCGGCTGGCGACGGCGCGCGCCATCCACTCGGTGCAGAACATCGGCCGGCCGCGCCGAGAGAGGCCCGCGATGATCCGCTCCGTCCGCTGCATCGGCAGATAGGCGTGGAAGCTCAGGACGTCCGAAAGGTCGAGCGCATCCTGGTCGATGGCGGAGGCGAACGTCCCGTCGTCGTCGCCCGTGCCCGCCTGGCCGGTGCGCCAGGCGGCCACGCTGAGCGGCTGGGCCGGTTCGACCGACCGCGCCCAGCCGAACGCGCCCTTCATCAGCGCATGGCTGTAGGCCTGAAGATCCTCCGACACGTCGCCCATGCCGTCGGGCGTGAACACCATGCCGTTGCCGGGCTCGTTGTAGAGGTCCCAGAACAGCACGCGCCGATCGTCCGCGAAGGCACCGACCACGTCCCGAACATAGCGCTCCAGGTTCGGCCAGGTGCCGGGGTCCATCACGGTCGCCCGCCCTGGACTGGCCACCGCCCGGCTGTTGTGCACGCCCCGGATGGGATCCGGCTGGGGACCGTAGACCGGCTCCGCCCCGCCGAAGCCGCAGTCGTCGAACAGGCACGGCACGACCGCCAGCCCGCGGCCGGACGCGATGTCGAGCAGCGTGTCGAGCCGGGCGAGAAGCCCGTCCCGGTCATGCCGCCAGACCAGGAAGGGCAGGTTGGTGCGCAGCGCGTTGAGCCCCAGGTCGGCCGCCCAGCCCAGTTCCCGCTCGATCGTCCGAGGGTCGAACGTGGCCTCGTGCCACATCTCCAGGAAATTCACCGCGGTCGACGGAAGGAAATTGAATCCGCAGTACCAGGGCCGTGCCGCCGCCCATGCCGCCGCGCGGACGCGCGGCCACTGTCCCTCGACGAGCGTCTCGGAGCTCATGATCGATCCTTTTTGCGGAGACGGGCGGCCCGCCGCGCCGGCAGGCCGCCCGCCCCGTTTGCTCAGTCGTCCAGTTCGTCCTGGACCTCGGCCTCGGCATCGGCCAGCGCGTCGTCGACCGGCTTGTCGGTCAGCCAGATCGCCTGGAGTTCACGGTTGAGCACGTCCTGGATCGCGCCGTAGTTCTCGGACGGCGGCGTGTCGCGGGCGATCGCCGCCGTGTCGGCATATTCCGACCGGTGCGGCAGGGCGGCGTACTCCTCGCTCTCCAGCACCGAGTTCCTGACCGACATGTGCCCGGTGCGGGCCCAGTCGATGTTGTGGTCGTTGATGAAGGCCAGGACCTGGAGCGCGGCGCGGTAGGTTTCCTCATCCTGCTTCACCGGGGACGGGATCACCCACATGTGGCTGTCGGCCCATGTCGCGGGCTGGTCGAAGAGGGTCGGGAACGCCGCGACGTAGTAGTCGTCCAGGCCGGTTTCCTCCTTGGCGGCCTCGGCGCTGTAGAAGTCGACGACCCAGGTGCCGTTGACCAGCACGGCCGCCTCGCCGTTCAGGAACGCCTGCTGGCTGTCCGCATAGTTCAGCCGGGGATCGGACAGCCCCTCGTCGAACAGCTGCGTGATCGCCCCGATCGCCGCGCGGGCCTCCGGCGTGTCGATCGTCGCCGTGCCGTCCTCGAAGATGTTGGCGTCCTGCTGCCACAGCAGCGCCAGCACCAGCCGGACGCCGATCGGAAACTGCGCGAAGTCGGCCGCCAGGTAGTCCTGCCCGGTCGCCTCCTGCACCCGCCGGGCATGCTCGAGCAGTTCCTCGGGCGACGACGGCAGGATCGGCCGGCCGTCCTCGACCAGCCCCGCCTGCTCCATCAACGCCATGTTGACGTGCCAGAGGTTGGCGTGGAAATCCATCGGCACGCCGTAGACCTGCCCCTCCCAGGTCACCGCCTCGCGCGCGTTCTCGGTCCAGTCCGAGGGATCGATGCCGACCGAGGCGAGATCGTCGCCGATCGCGGCGAGGGCGCCGAAGCCCGCGAATTCCGGCACCCGATGGCGGTGCATGACGTGGATGTCGGGCGGCGTGCCGCCGGCATAGGCGGCCTTGATCTGGTCGTAGTAGTTGCCCCAGTCGGTCGGCAGCGTTTCGACGGTGACGCCGTCGATCTCCGCGCTCGCCGCGTTGATGATCGACTGGATGATGCAGGCTTCGCCGGTACTGGCCGAAGTGTCGGTTCCGGCGTCCTCGCAGGCGCCGAAGAAGCGGGCGAGCGACACCTCGGTCTGCGCGGCGGCCGGTGCGGCGAGCCCGGCGGCGAGGGCCGCCCCGATTAACGCGAGTCTCATGGCTTTCCTCCAGGTTTCTTCGTGGGTCGGCTATCCCTTGCTTCCGCCGGCGGTCATCGCCTGCACGACATACCGTTGGAAGACGAGGAACAGCACGACGACGGGCAGCGATGCGATGACGCCCGACGCCATGACGCGCCCCAGCCCTTCGGACTGCGCGAAGTTCGACTGGAGGCTGGCGAGACCGAGCGTGATGGTGAAGATCTCCGGCTTCTGGGCCGAGACCAGGGGCCAGAGGTAGTCGTTCCAGGCATAGAGGAACGTCAGGATCGCGAGCGTCATCATCGCCGGCCGGGCGAGCGGCAGCATGATGTAGCGGAAGATCTGCAGGCGGCTGACGCCCTCGACGATCGCCGCCTCCTCGATCTCGTGGGGGATCCCGCGAAAGAACTGCATCATCAGGAACACGCCGACCGGGACCGCGACGCGGGGCAGGATCAGGGCGTGGTGGCTGTTGTGCCAGCCGAGATCGGCGAACATCGTGTAGAGCGGGATGAACACCGCCTGTTCCGGCACCATCAGCCCCAGCAGCGTCAGCGCGAGCAGCACCCGCTTGCCGGGGAAGCGAAGCCTCGCGAAGGCGTAGCCGGCCGTGGTCGAGACGATCAGCACCCCGAGCGTCATGCCGCCCGCGACGATCACCGAGTTCAGGAACCAGAGAGGTGTCCGGCCGAAGGCGAACAGGTCGGCATAGTTCTCGATGGTGAACGGGATCGGCACCAGCCCGAGCCAGGTCGAGGCGGTCGTCCGTGCCAGGACGTCGTTCGGCTGGAACGACAGCGAGACCATCCACAGCGTCGGCACGAGCCAGACGAAGGCCGGCACGGCCAGGAGGACGCAGAGCCAGGCATAGCCGCGGTTCGGTCTCATCGGTCCTGTTCCCGTCCGACGACGAACTGAAGCGCCGAGAAGGCCCCGATGATCACGAACAGGAACACGGCCATGGCCGACGCCTGCCCCAGGTCGCTGTCGCGGAACGCGGTCTGGTAGATGTAGCGGACCAGGACCTGGGTCTCGTCGTTCGGTCCGCCCTGGGTCATCAGGTGCGCCTGGCCGAACACCTGGAAGTGCAGGATGATCTGCAGGACGACGACGAGCGTGATCGTCCGCTTCAGGAGCGGCACCGTCAGATGGCGGAAGGCGGTGACGCCGGTCGCGTCGTCGATCGCGGCGGCCTCGTAGATCTCCTTGTTGATGTCCTGCAGTCCGGCCAGGAACAGGATCATGGCGATGCCGAGCGACCACCAGATCGTGGCGATCACGATGGCCGCCATGGCAAAGCGCTCGTCGGTCAGCCAGTTGATCGGGGAGCCGCCGAGCACCTGCGTGACGTTCGCGATCAGCCCCTGGCGCGGCGAGAACATGATCTGCCAGATCAGGGTCACGACCGTCACCGAGAGGACCTGGCTCAGGAAGAAGAGGGTGCGGAACACCGCCATCGCCCGGGTCTGGCGGTTGGTCATCGCGGCGAGCACGAGCGCCGCGACGGTCACCCCCGGGACGGTCAGCGCGACGAAGACGAGGGTATTGCCCACCGTCGGCCAGAAGCGCCGGTCGTACCACCGCCCGCCGTCCTGGGGATCGAACCCCGCCAACAGCACCAGGAACAGGCCCGCAATCGCGATCGCGATCCCGGTCGGGCGGTCCAGTCGGCCGCGGTGAACCTGCACGGCGGCGGCGACGGCGGCAACCAGCCCCACGATCTGAATGGCCGGCCGGGTCAGCGGCGTCCAGCCGATGCCTTCCCCCCACATCATGCGGACGTAGTTCTCCAGCCCGACGAACTCCTTCGCGGCCGGATTGAACGCGACCTCAAGCAGGTTCCAGTCGTGCAGGCTGATCCAGATGCCGCGGAAGAAGGGGTAGACGAGAAACAGGGCATAGACCGCGAGGAACGGGATCAGAAGGACCGCGGCGGTCTGCCGTTCGCTCAGCTTGCCCCTTTCGGTCCGAACGCGCGCCACGGCGCCCTCCCCTGTCTGCCCGGATCGTGCTTTGCATCTCGATCGTCCAGGCTTGTGATAATAATTTTAGCAAACTTTAGTAGGTAGATGTCAAACGTTCAGGAGCTCCAATGAAGGACGCGCCCTCCGGCCCGTCGGCCCGCGTCACGATGAAGGACGTGGCGCGCGCCGCCGGCGTGTCGCAGTCGACGGTCTCGTTCGTCCTGAACGGCGCCGAGGAGATGCGGATCGGCGCCGAGACCCGGACGAGGGTCATGGCCGTGGCGGCGGAGCTCGGCTATCGCCCGCGCTCGGCCGGGCGCCCTCCCGACCCGGGCACCTACCGCGTCCTCGGCGTGATGGTCGACGAGATCGCGACCAGCCCCTTCGCGGCGATCTCGATCGAAGCCATGCAGGAGGCCGCCTGGTCGGCGGGCATCATGCTCGAGATCGTCATGACCGGCGGCGATCGGGGCTACGAGGCCGCGGCGCTTCGCAAATGGGCCGCGGATCGGGTCCAGGGGGTGGTCTACGGCTCGATCCTGACCCGCCGGGTCGTGCCGCCGCGCGGCCTGTCCCGGCACCGGGCGGTCCTGCTGAACTGCTACGATGCCGAAGGCCGGTATCCGTCGATCGTCCCGGCCGAACGGCGCGGCGGCGAAGCCGCCACCCGCGCCCTGGTCGAGGCGGGCCACCGGCGGATCGCGTTCGTTTCCGGCGAGCCGTGGATGGAGGCCTCCAGCCAGCGGCAGGAAGGCTATGAGCGCGCCCTCCTCCAGGCCGGGCGCACCGTCGACCCGAAGCTGATCGCCGAAGGCAATTTCATGCCCAGCGGAGGCCGGGTCGCAACCCAGCGCCTGATGGCGGGATCCGCGCCGCCGGACGCGATCTTCTGCGCCAACGACCTGATGGCGCTGGGGTGCTACGAGGCGCTGCGGGACCTCGGCCTCGGGATCGGCTCCGACGTCGCGGTCATCGGCTATGACGACCAGGAGATCGCCCAGCACGTCGATCCGCCGCTCTCCACGGTCCTCCTGCCGCACCGGGAGATGGGCGCCCTGGCCGTCGACATCCTTCTATCGCCCGAAGGCCCCGCGGCGGAACAGCACCGCATCGCCTGCCCCCTGGTGCTTCGGCGCTCCCACGGGAGTGGGGACCGAGCCCCGGGATAGGGCCGGGGGCCGGGGGCCGGGGGCCGGGGGCCGGGGGTCGGGGTCAGGCCAGCCCGGCGATCCGCGGCAGCAGGGTGACCAGGGCGGGGAACAGGACGATGGCCACGACGACGAGGAGCATGACCCCGACGAAGGGCCAGATCACGACCTGGTTGATCGGGCACCGGCCGATCGTCGCGGCGATGTAGAGCTGCAGGCCCACCGGCGGCGTGACCGTCCCGATCAGGATCGTGATGACCATGATCAGGGCGACGTGGATGCTGTCCAGCCCGAACGCCGGGATCAGCGGCATCACCAGCGGAACGAAGATGATCAGCGCGGCCAGTCCCTCGACGAACAGCCCGATGATCGTCAGCACGACGACCAGGAAGAACAGCACGCCGAGCGGTCCGAGATCGAGGACGTCCATGAAGCCGATGACGATGCGCCCGAAGCCGTGGATGGTCAGGAGCCAGCCGAAGATCGACGCGGACGCGAGCACGAAGACCGGGATCGCGGTCTGCTCGGCGGCGTCGATCAGGAGCGCGCCGAGGTCCCTGGGCCTGAGTTCGCGGTAGAGGACGAGGCCGACGACCAGCGCGTAGAGGCAGGCGATGACGCCGGCCTCGGTTGCCGTGTAGAGGCCACCGAGAATGCCGCCGACGATGATCACCGGCGCCAGCAGGGCCGGCACGGCCCGCATCGTGACGGCCAGGCGCTGGCGGTAGGACAGGCGCTCCGACCGCGGATAGCCGTGGCGGCGGGCCATCACCGCCACCACCAGCATCAGGCCGATCCCGATCATCAGGCCGGGCACGATGCCGCCGAGGAACAGCGCGCCGATCGAGAGATTGGTCATCGAGCCGTAGATGACCAGCACGATCGAGGGCGGGATGATCGGCCCGATGGTGGCGGACGCCGCCGTGACGCCGACGGCGAAGCCAGGGGAATAGCCCTCGCGCTTCATCGTCGGGATCAGCATCGACCCGATCGCCGCGGCATCGGCCGACGCCGATCCCGAGATGCCGGAGAAGAAGATGCTTGACAGGACGTTGACCTGTGCCGTCCCGCCGCGGAAATGGCCGACCCAGGCCCGGCTCATGTCGAGCAGCCGCTGGGTGAGGCCGCCGCGGTTCATGATGACCCCGGCCAGGATGAAGAACGGGATCGCCAGCAGCGGAAAGCTGTTGACGCTGCTGGTCAGGCGTTCGGCGGCGATCAGGGCCGGCATTCCAAACAGAATGATGTCGACGATGCTGGCGGTCAGCATGGCCACCGCGACCGGCGCGCCCATCAGCAGGAGAAGCGCGAAGACGCCGAACAGGACGGCGATGGCCATGCCTCAGTCCTCCCACATCGGCAGGCCAGAGCGCCGCCGGACCCATGGGCCGAGGAGGAGGCTGAGGCAGGCCAGCGTCATGGTCAGCGGCACCGCCGCATAGAGCACCACCAACGTGAGGAACGGCACCGTGTAGAACTGTCGGTCGATGTTGTCGAGCGCCAGGCCCGTCCCCTGATAGACGACGAAGGCGAACGCCAGGACCGTCACCAGGTGAACGATCGCGTTCACCGCCCTTCGAATCTCGCGCGGCAGGGCGTCGACGACGACCGTCACTCGGATGTGGGACCTCTTCACGACGGCCAGCAGGAAGCCGGCATAGACCGACCAGACGAACAGATACCGGCCGATCTCCTCCGCCCAGGCCAGGGGCTGGTTGAAGGCGAACCGCATCACGACCTGCACGCTGGTGATGAGCACCGCGGCCCCCAGGAAGCCCGCGGCGATCACGGCGACCGGCCGCACGACGAGGCGGGTCGCCGGGTCCGCCGAGGCGGACCCGGTCTCCTCCTGCGTCATTGCGCGCCGTAGACCATGTCGATGAAGGCCTGCGACCCGGGCCGCTCTTCGGCGACTTCCTGCCACAGCGGTCGGACCGCCTCCTGCCAGACGTCCGGGTTCTCCGGCTCCAGGATCTCGACGCCCGCCTCGGCCAGACGGTCGTAGGCCGCGTCCTCGCCGGGCTTGGAGACCTCGAAATTGGCGTAATCCGCCGCTTCGTCGGCCGCTTCCTGAAGGATCGCCTGGTGTTCGGCGCTCAGACCCGACCAGGTGTCCTCGTTGATGGCGAAGGCCATCGAGCCGAACATGTGATGGGTCTTCACCAGCGCCGAGGTGACCTCGTTGAAGCGCATGTCGAGCGCCGCCATGGCGGGGCTTTCCAGGCCGGCCGCGACGCCGGTCTGCATGGCCGTGTAGACCTCGCCCCAGGTCACCGGCGTCGGCCGCGCCCCGAGCAGTTCGAACATCCGGATCCAGACGAAGGATTCCGGCGACCGCATCCTGAGGCCTTCCATCTCCGCCGCATCGACCACCGCGTCCTCCCGGAACAGCATGTCCCGGAACCCGAGATAGAGGTAGTCGAGCAGCCGGACGTCGGTCTCTTCGGCAAGGCCGGCGGCAAGCTCTTCGCCGAACTCCCCGCCATAAAGCTCCTCCGCCTGCTCCCAGGAGGTGAAGAAGAACGGCAGCGACGTGACCGCCATCGGCGGATAGTACTGGTCCATCAGCCCGAGCGACGTGATCGTCATGTCGATCGCGCCCTGGTCCAGGAGCTGGAAGGCCTCCAGTTCCTGGCCCAGCTGGGCGGCCGGAAAGACGTCGATGGTCAGGTCGCCGCCGCTCTTTTCCGCCACCAGCTCGGCGAGCCGGTTGGCGGCCATGTCGACCGTACCGCCGACCGCATGGTGATGGCCGAGCTGCAGGGTCTCCGCCCAGGCGGGCGTCGCGACCGCGCCGGTCGCCGATCCGAGGGCGACGGCGATCGCGAACAGACTGCTCCGATGCAGGAATACCGTCATTTCAAGCCTCCATCCGTTCGATTGTCGTTGACCGGGGGTCGTGGACCCCGCCCCCGGCGGGGATCGTCAGGCCACTCGCTCGCCGATCACCGGGATCTCCTTCGGTGCGAGGCCGAGCGTCAGGATCTCGACACCACTGTCGGTCACGACGACCAGATCCTCGGTGTGGTAGCCGGTGCCTTCGCTGTCGAGCACCACCGGCTCGATGTTCAGCACCATGCCCGGCACGATCTCTGTCGTGTCGCCGGGTCGCAGCATCGGGCTTTCGTGCAGCTCCAGGCCGAAGCTGTGCCCGATATGCGGCATGTGGAACTTGAGCTGGCGCTTCTCGAAGCCGTCCTTGCAGACGTTGAACAGGTGCTCGGCGGTGACGCCCGGCCGGATCGCGTCGATCGTCTCTTCCTGGATCTCGCGGAGCTTCCGGTAGGTCTCGCGCTGGAGCGGCGTCGGATCGCCGGCACTGTAGGTTCGGGCGAAGTCCGAGGCCCAGGGCCCCCAGGTGGCGCCGACGTCGAAGCGGATGATGTCGCCCGGCTGCGGCTTGCGGTCGGTGGCGTGGGCATGGGGCTGGTCGGTCCGGTCGCCGGACGCGAAGCACATGAAGAGGATCCCGTCGGCGCCGCCTTCCAGCATGCCCTCCATGATCCGGGCGTTCATCTGCGCCTCGGTGTCGCCGAGCCGGCTGTTCGACATGGCGTTCAGGACGGCCCGGTGCGTGGCCTGGGCGGCGGTGCGCAGCCGGTCGACCTCGCTCGCGGTCTTGATCGCCCGGATGCGGGCGATGTCCTGCGTGGTGTCGACCCATTCGACGCCCGGCAGGTTCGCCGCGAGCCGGTCGAAGCTCGCCTTCGGCAGGTATTCCAGGTCGATGCCGACCTTGCCGCCGGTGATGCCCAGCGCCTTCAGGCGCTCGGTCAGCGCGTCGATCGGGTTGTCGCGGAATTCCTTGTAGGTGGTGATGGCCTTGATCCAGCTCTCCGCCTCGGCGAGCGACTTCTCGATCGAGCAGATGACGAGTTCCGGCTCGCCCGACGCGGGAATGACGGCGTAGCCGTGACGCGGCCGGATCAGGTTGACCGTGATGATGTGGCTCTCGCTGACATACCCGAAATTCTCCGGGCTCATGGCGACCACGGCGCCCAGGCCCAGTGTCTTCGGGAGACCGAGAATGGCTTCCTTGTTGACTGCCATGGGAATGACCCTCCCTGCGGATTGAAATGCCTTCGTATGGGCCCACGATATCACGACAGATACATTTCATATATGTTTTTGGTTCGAAGTGCCGCGTTCACCGACGGGCGGCTCGGCCGGGCAGGCTCACCCCTCGCCCGGAAATTCTGCTAGATCGCTGGGGCGCGGGGGATGCTCCCCTCAGCCGGAAAAACGATGGGGAAACGAAGGATGCCGGACGACCGACAGAAGGCGAGGCGCGACGGCGGGACGGGCAGCGATCCGGCCGAACATTCCGCCGCCGAGCACGCGATGGGAGAGCTGGAATTCGCGCTCTCGATGGCTTACCTGGCCTTCGAGCGCTGGACCGAGAAGTGCATGATGGCGGCCGGGGAGAACCGTCTCACGCACATGGATTCGATGGTTCTCCACGCGATCCACGACCGGTCGCGGAGCACGCGCCTCACCGACGTCGCCTTCGTCCTCAACATCGACGACAATCACATCGTCGCCTATTCGCTGCGCAAGCTGGAGAAGCTGGGCCTGCTGGGCAGCGTCAAGCGGGGCAAGGAGAAGTTCTACGAAACCACCCCGGCCGGAGCCGATCTGGTCCATCGATATCGCGCCTGCCGCGTCGACCTCCTCCTGTCCAGCGGCAAGCTCAGGCCCGGCAACATCGAAGAGGTCCTGGAGGCGGCGCGGGTGCTGCGCGAGCTCTCCGGCAACTACGACCAGGCCGCCCGGCGCGCCGCGACGGCCCTGTAGCGGCGCGGCCCCAATGGCCTATCCTGCCGACAGCGTCTGCGCCTTCAGATGCTTGCCGAGATAGATGTCGCCGAAGCGCTCCGCCGGGTACCGCGGAGCCCCCGATCCGACGCCCGTGATGCACTCGATCAGCGCATCCGCCGAAGGATTGTGGAAGAAGACCAGGCTCAGTCGAGAGGTGTTCCGGTATTCCTCGGGCGGAACCGCCACCCGGTGGAGGTTCGACAGCCAGCGGTCGTTGGTCCACCGCATCATCAGGTCGCCGATGTTGCAGACGAAGGCATCCTCGGGCGGGTGCACGTCGATCCACTCGCCGCCGCGGGTGCGCACCTGCAGCCCGCCGGGCACGTCGTCGCCGCGCAGGATCGTGAGCGTGCCGTAGTCGGTGTGCTCCCCGGCGCGCAGCTGGCCGGGTTCCACCGGCCCGTCGACCGGCGGATAGAGGATCGCCCGCATCGTGCTGGTGTGATCACGGACGAACGGGTCGAAGTGCTCGGCCTCCAGGCCCAGGGCGGTCGCGAACAGGCTCAGCACGTCGCGCGCCAGGGCCGCCATGGTGCGGTAATAGTCGACGAACGCCGCCTCCATGCCCTCGGGGCGTTCCGGCCAGTAGTTCGGCGCGAAGAACGCGGCCTCGCCCGGCGTTCCGGCCAGGTCGGGCGGCGCCGGGTCGATGGGTCCCATGGCGTAGCTTTCCTGGAGATCGGCCGGTGTCCGGTTGCCCAGGGAATGCGCGAGACCGCGGCTGCGCGGCCAGCTGTAGCCACGGGACGAGCGGCTCTCGGGCTGCCTGACCCGCATCTTCTCCTCCTCCGGCAGGGCGAAGAAGGCGAAGGCGCTGTTCCGCGTCCTCTGGATCAGCGCGTCGTCCACGCCGTGGCCGACGATCGTTAAGAAGCCGATCGTTTCGCATGCCTGGCGGATCGCCTGCGCGACCGCGTCTCGCCCCTCGGCGGTCGCGGCGGGCGATAGGTCGATCACGGGCACGTTCGAAGCGGTCATGCCTGCCTCCCCTCGGTTGCGGCATCCATCAGCGCCGACAGCGCGCGGCGCTGCCGGCCATCGACATCGAAATTCGACGGATCGAGCCAGTCGCGGATCGCGGCGGCGCGTGGCGGCCACTCGGCATCGGTGATCGCGTACCAGGCCGTATCCCGATTGCGCCCCTTGTAGACGGTGGCGTTCAGGAACACGCCTTCGAACCGGAACCCGAGCCGCCGGGCGGCTCGCCGCGAGGCGGCGTTCAGCGCGTCGCACTTCCATTCGAGCCGGCGATACCCCAGGGTCTCGAAGACATGGGCCATCAGCAGGAACAGGCCTTCCGTCGCCTCGCGGGTCCGCCGGGCCGCGGGGCACAGGGTGATGCTGCCCAGCTCGGTCACCCCGTGCGCGGGCACGGAGCGCAGCAGCGCCGCGACACCCAGCGGCCGGTCTCCCGCGGCGGCGGCAAGGCGGAAGAACAGCGGGTCGTCGCGGCCCGACACCTGCGCCACCCAGGCCTGGAAGGACGCCCGATCGGCGAAGGGCCCGTGGGCCATGTAGGTCCATGGCCGGCCCGAGGGGTCGGCTTCGAAGGCGTCGAAGAGTTCCGGCGCGTGGTCCGGCGTCAGCGGCTCGACCCGCGCGTACCGGCCCTCCAGGGCGACCGCCCGCGGCGCGGGCGGAGGCCGCCAGCCGTCCAGCGGCAGGCCGACGGGCTCCCCCTGGTCGGTGAGCCGGCGCCGCGCCGGCAGGTCGGCGGGATCAAGGATGCCGACCGTCATGGCGCGCTCCCGCCCGGCGGGTCCCAGGCAGCCGACGCCAGCGTCGCGGCCAGGACACGCGCGCCGGAGAGGACGTCCGCCGGATCGCACCACTCCGTCTCGGCATGGCTGATCCCGTCGCGGCAGGGAATGAAGATCATGCCGGTCGGGCACCACGCATTCAGGTGCCGGGCATCGTGGCCGGCCGCGGAGAAGATGTCGGTCGCGGGCTCTCCGGCCCGGGCCGCCGCCTCGGCGATGCGGCGCCGCATCGCCTCGGGGAACTCGAGCGTCGGTGCCCGGGCGATGCGATCGATCCGGATCTCGCAGGGCCCGGCCGCCGCGGCGGCGGCCTGCTCGATCGCCCGATCCATCTCCTCGACCGCCGCGTCCTGCGGATGACGGATGTCGATCGAGAAGAAGGCCTCGGCCGGGATCACCGACGGGGCGCCCAGCTCGAGCCGGAGCATGCCGCAGGTCGCCATCATCCCGTCGACGCGGGCGGCGGCGGCGTCGATGCGGGCGATCATGCGCGCGGCGGCCATCATCGCGTCGCGCCGGTCGCCGGGGGGCACGGTCCCGGCGTGGCCGGCGGCGCCGCTGACGGTCACGCGGTAGCGCCGTGTGCCCTGGATGCCGGTGACGACCCCGACCGGGGTGGCGCAGCGCTCCAGCAGCGGGCCCTGCTCGATATGCGCCTCCACGAAGCAGGCGACGGGGCGGCGCAGCGGTCGCTTCGGCACGTCCGGTTCGGCGGCGTCGAGCGCGTCGAGCGCCTCACCGACCGTGACCCCGGCCCCGTCGGCCACCGACCGCATCGCGGGCAGGTCCCATTCGCCGACGAAGGCCTTCGACCCCATCATGCCGGGGGCGAAGCGCGACGCCTCCTCGTTCATCCAGGCCACCACCTCGATCGCCACCGGCGGCGTCGCGCCGGCATCGAGGAAGGCTTCGAGCACCTCCAGCCCCGCCATGACCCCGAACGCGCCGTCGAACCGCCCTCCCCTCGGCTGGCTGTCGACATGCGATCCGGTCAGCACGCACGGCCGATCGGGCCGAGCCCCCTCGAGCCGCAGGAACAGGTTGCCGGCCGCGTCGGAGAAGGCCGCGAGGCCGCGGGCTCGGGCCAGATCGATCAGGAACCGCCGTGCGGCGATCTCCTCCGCGCTGAGCGCCAGCCGCGTGACGCCCCCGCCGGGGGTGGCGCCGAACCGGGCCAGCGCCTCGAGGCGCCGCCACAGCCGGTCGCCGTCCACCGCGGCGAGGATGGCGTCGAGCGGTGCCGTCACGCCGGGCCCTCCGGGGCCGTCGGCATCACCTTGGCCGGATCCGCCCGGATATCCCGAGGCCCCCAGCGCCCGGCCTCGACCCGCGCGATGAAGTCGCCGACCAGGTGGTTGAAAAGGGCCGGCTCCTCCAGGTTGACGGTGTGGCCGGTCTTCGGCAGCACGGCGAGGCCGCAGCGCGGCAGGGTTCGCTTGAGGAACAGGCCGGGCTGGAGACAGTGGTCGTCCTCGTCGCCGGAGATCACCAGCATCGGCAGCTCCAGCCGGGCGAGCCGATCGGCAAGATCGTAGAGCGACGGCCGGCGCGCCTGGACGCCGCGCATGGTGTTCGCCGCCCCGCGCGCGTCGTGGGTCGCCAGGCGGTCGGCGAAGGCGCGCCAGCCCCTCGGATCCTTCTCCTGGAACTGCACCCGGCTCGGCCCCTCGGCGTAGATCACCGAGAAGGCTTCAGCGCCCATCGTCTCGAAACCCTCGGCGACCTTGTCGCTCACGCCGCGGAAATGGGCCTCGTGCTCCTTCTCCGCGCCGTAGCCGCTGCCGGCGGCGACGCCGGAGAGCACCCGGTCCGGGTGATTGAGCGCCGCATGGATCACGGCGAACCCGCCCATGGACAGCCCGACGAGATGCGCGCGCTCGATGCCGGCGGCGTCCATCACCGCGACGATGTCCTCCGCCGCGCGCGCCTGGCCGTAGGCCTCCACGGAATCGGGTACGTCCGACGGCGGGTAGCCGCGGGCGGCGAAGGTGACGCAGCGGTGTCGGCGGGCGAAGGCGCCCAGCTGCGGCTCCCAGGAGAGGTGGTTGCCGCCGAATTCATGGACGAAGACGACCGGCGTGCCGCTGCCGGCCTCCTCCCACCAGAGGCGGATGCCGTCGCTCGTCCGGGCCCAGGCCATGGTCGCCTCCTCAGATGATGGAACTGCGCGAGGCGATGCCGCCGTCGATGGTGACGATGGTGCCGGTGGTGTAGCCCGAGCGATCGGATGCCAGGAACACGATCATGTCGGCAATCTCGCGGACATGCGCGGGACGGCCCAGGGGATAGCGCTGGAGCAGTTCCTCCCAGCGCGATTCCTCGCCGTACCAGTCGATTGCCCGGCGTCTCAGCAGCTTGTAGATCCGGTCGGTGTCGACCGGCCCGGGATTGACGCCGACCACGCGGATGCCGTCGTCGAGGCTGGGGCCGCCGAGCGCGCGGGTGAAGGCCATCAGGCAGGCGTTGCCGCTGGTGCCGGCGATGTACTGCGCGTCGTAGCGTTCCCCGGCATTGCCGATGTTGTTGATGATGACGCCCCCGCCCCGCGCCTTCATCCGCGGGTAGAAGCGACGGCAGAGCTCGATGTAGCCGTAGATCTTCAGCTCCCATCCGTCCCGCCAGGAGGCGTCGTCGGAAGAAAACAGATCACCGCCGGGGATGACGCCGGCGTTGTTGACCAGGATGTCGACCTCGCCGGCCGCCTCGGTGAGGCGTGACGGGGCGCCGGCCTCGGTCAGATCCATCGGATGGATGGTCACCTCTATGCCGTAGCCGCCGCGCAGCTTTTCGGCGAGCGCCGACAGCCGATCGCCGCTTCGGGCCGTGAGGTGGAGATCGACCCCCTCCTCGGCGAAGCTTTCGGCCAGTCCCTCGCCGATCCCCTGCGACGCGCCGGTGATCAGCGCTCGCCGCCCCTTGAGGCCCAGATCCATGTCTTCCTCCCGTTCTTCAGTAGAGCGCGACGTCGGCGTTGAGGCCGCGGGCCTGCTCGACGACTTCCGGCAGAAGACCGCAGAATTCCTCGACCCAGGCTTCGGGTACCGTGGTGCTGACCTTGACGAACCGGTCACCGAAGGCCGGCGTGTGGTAGCTGCCCTGGCGGATCATGATGTTGCGTTCGGCCAGGGCGCGGCAGAGTGCCTCGGGCCGGATTCCGGCCTCGCCGGTTTCCACAATCACGAAGTTGCCGCTGGAGCGATCGATCGGCATCGCCAGCCCCGGCACCCGTTCGACGGCCTCGCGGATCTTTTCCTGATTGGCGCGCTGGCGGCGCAGAATGCCGGGGAACCACTCGGCCTTGCTCTTCAGCCCCGCGATCGCCGCGCGCTGGGCGAAGACGCTGGATCCGAGGATGTTGGGCGCGGCCGACGCCAGCCGCTGCGCCGTTTCCGGCGCCGCAACCCAGGCGCCGACCCTGAGGCCGGCAAGCCCCAGCCATTTCGAGAAGCTGGTGATGGTCAGCGTGCGCTCGGGCGCGATGGCGCCGGCGAGATGGTGCTCCCAGGCGAAATCGCGATAGGTGCAGTCGTGAATGAGGACGCAGTCGAACCGTCGCGCGACGTCGCAGATCGCCTCGATCTCGGCGCGGGTCGCCACCGTGCCCAGGGGATTGTTCGGATCGACGAAGTAGATCACCCGGACCCGCGCATCCATCGCCGCCTCGAGACGCGCCGGATCAAGGCGATAGCCCCATTCCCGCCCGTAGATGGGCACCTGGCGCACCTCCGCCCCCCGCTCCGCGGCGAACTTTATCGGCCAGGCCCAGCTGGGGTCGGTGGTGATCAGCGCGTCGCCCGGGCCGAGAAAAGTGTGGCAGGCGTGATAGAGGCCCAGCACGGCGCCGTCGGTCACGACCGCCGACTGTCCGGGCAACCCCAGATCCTCGACGATCAGGGCGCGCAGCTCCTCGAAGCCGGCCGGAGGCGCGTAGACGTGATAGCCCTCCTCGTCGATCACCCGCCGCATGGCGTCGACGACCGCTTCGGGCGGACTGAAGTGGTTGGTGTTCTGCCCCATCCACCGCAGCCCCTCGGTCGCCGCCAGGCGGTCGAAATGGCGATTGCGCTCTTCGAAGGGCTGCAACGCGTCATCCTCCGGGTTGTCGCCGCCTCCGCACCGGAATCCGGAGGCACCGAACTGGGCAATTGGCATGCAAAACGCCCATCATCTAGTCGTTTGGCATGCCTTACAGCTTTCCTTGGCACTTAACTCTTGTCAAGCATCCTTCGCCTAGCGCACCATCTGAGGCGCTCACGACCCGTGCAGGCCGCCCAGGCGGCCGACATCACAAAGAATGGGAGAGGCTTCATGAGGATCACACGCCGCATTCCCGCGATGGCGCTCGCTGGCGTCGCCGCTCTGGCCCTTTGGCATGCCAATGCGGGGGCCCAGGAATTCCCAAGCGAACCAATCACGATCGTCGTGAACTGGCCGGCCGGTGGCGGACAGGACACCTCGGCCCGGCTGATCGCCGAATGGGCGTCGCGCCGCACCGACGTCCCGGTCGTCGTCACCAACGTCACCGGGGCCGGTGGCGCCAATGGCATCCGTCACGCCGCGGAGGCGGAAGCCGACGGCTACACGGTCGGCATCATGGGCTCGAGCATCGTGGCCCGGCAGTACCTGAACCCGAATGCGACGCCGCTGGAAGAGATCGATCCGCTGGTGTTCTTCGGACCCGATCCGGGCGCGCTGGAGGTGCGGGCGGATACCGGCATCACCTCGGTGCAGGAATACCTCGACCAGCTCCGGGCCGAGCCCGGCTCGATCGCCAACGGCAACGACGCGCCGGGCGGCTCCAGCTACATCGTGGCCGCGCTGATCGAGAACAGCTTCGACGTCGAGATGACCAAGGTGCCGTACCAGGGCTACGCCCCCACGGTCGCCGGCATCATGGCGGGCGAGGTGCAGTCGGCCACCCTGCCGGTCCACCAGCTCGCCGACCAGCACAAGGCCGGCGACATCGTCATCCTGGGCGTCGCCGCCGAGGAGCGGCACTTCCTGGTCCCGGACGTCCCGACCTTCAAGGAACAGGGCTTCGACTTCACTGCCGGCGACTGGCGCGCGCTGTTCCTGCCGGTCGGCGTCCCGGACGACCGGAAGGCCTATCTCGAGGACCTGTTCTACGAGACCATGGCCGACCCCGCCTTCCAGGAGGCAGCGGCCGCGGCCGGCTTCGTCGTCACGCCGATGCGGTCGGAAGAGACCGCCCAGCACGTCGCCGACTACGACGAGGCGGTCTATCCGGTGCTGCTCGACGCCGACCTGGTCCAGGCACGGCAAAAGGAGTGACGCTGGAGCGGGGGAACGACTTCATCCTTCCCCCGCCTTCGGCCGAGTCCCGCATCTGTCAATCGCGTGAGGGATCGCCATGTCGCCCAGGGGTGCGAGCAGCACCGTCGAGCCGGACGGCCCGGCGGCGGACACCGCCGCGAACCGGATTGCCGTCGGGACGTTCTTCCTCGCCTGGGCGGCGGTCGGCTGGGCTTCGGTCGCCGGCAACCCCATGCTGTTCAGCGATCTCTATGCCGGGCTCGACCCCGGCCCGTCGTTGATGCCGCTGGCCGTGCTGTCGATCGTCACCGCCGGCGGCCTCTCGATTCTGGCCGGCGGCCTGGTGAGACGGGCTCGCCGCTCCCGCGGGGCGAGCCGCGAGGAGCCGTCTCCGGCGTCCGGCACGCGCCGGCAGCACGCCATCGCGGCGGCGCTGCTGGCGACGCTGCTGGTCTATCCGACGGTGATGCAGGCCGTCGGTTTCGCCCCGGCGACGGTGCTGTTCACCGCCGCCTGGGTCTTCGCCCTGACCCCGTTCGACCGCGTCGGTCCGCTGCGCGGGCTCGCCGCCGCCGCCGTCGCAGCCACCGTGATCACCGGCATCGTCTGGCTCGGCTTCGTCGTGGTGATCCGGGCACCGCTGCCCTGATGTCCAGAACCCGCAGGGGCCGCCCATGCTGAGCAGTTTCCTGGTCACGATCACCGGCATCGTCGCCGACCCCGCCCTGCTGGGCCTTGCCGTCGGCGGCGTCCTTCTCGGCGTGGTGCTCGGCGCGATGCCGGGGGTCAGTTCGACCATGGCGCTGGCGATCCTGCTGCCGGTCAGTTTCGCGATGGAGGCGGGGCCGGCCCTGACGTTCCTGATCGCGGTCTTCTCGGCGAGCGTCTTCGGCGGATCCGTCTCCGCGATCCTGCTGAACATTCCGGGCACGCCGGGTGCCATCGTCACCCAGCTCGATGGCTATCCCATGGCGCAGTCGGGCCGGGCCGGCCATGCCCTGACCTACGCCCTGATCGCCTCGACCCTGGGCGGCCTGATCGGATTGATCATCCTCGTCGTGGTGGCGCCGCTGATCGCCTCGGCGGCGATGAGCTTTCGCAGTCCGGAGTTCGCGATGGCGGCGGTCTTCGGCCTGACGATGCTGGCCTATGCCTCGCCGGGCTCGACCCTGCGCGGCATCCTGGTCGGGGCGCTGGGCCTGCTGTGCGGCATGGTCGGCTTCGACACGCTGACCGACGCGCCGCGGTTCACCTTCGGCACCGCGTTCCTCGAGAGCGGCGTCGACATCGTGCCGCTGACGGTCGGGCTGTTCGGCCTGGCCGAGGTGATGCGCAACCTGGGCGCCCCCGCGGAGAGGATCGCCTCGGTGCCGAAGATCGGCTCGCTGATGCCGCCGCTGCGGGACATCGCCCGGCTGTGGAAGGCGATGCTGCGCGGCTCGCTGATCGGCACCTTCATCGGCGCCATCCCCGCCGCCGGCAGCGCCATCGCGGTGGCCGTCTCCTATGCCCAGGAGATGCGCCTGTCGAAGACGCCGGAGCGGTTCGGCAAGGGCGAGCCGGCGGGCATTGTCGCCCCGGAGGCCTCCAACAACGCCTGCGTCGGAGGCGCCCTGGTGCCGATGATGACGCTCGGCATTCCCGGCGACACGATGACGGCGGTCCTGATGGGCGCGCTGCTGCTGCACGGGCTGCGCCCCGGTCCGATGCTGTTCGCCGAGCACCCCGAGTTCGTGTCGATCGTCTATGCCAGTCTCTTCCTCGCGATCGCCCTGACCCTGGTCAGCGGGTTCTTCACCATCCGGATCATTGTCCGGGTGATGCGCGCGCCGCGCCGGATGCTGCTGGTCGGCATCGCCGTCCTCTGCGTCGTCGGCTCCTTCGCCGTGCGCAACACCATCACCGACGTCTACGTCATGCTGTTCTTCGCCGCGACGGGCTATCTGCTCTATCTGCTGCGCCTGCCCGCGGCGCCGATGGCCTTCGGGCTGATCCTGGGGCCGATCCTGGAAGAGAACGTCCGGCGCAGCCTGATCGTCAGCCGAGGCGACTGGTTCGTGTTCGTCGACCGTCCGATCTCGCTCTTCCTGCTGGTTCTTTCCGTCGCTGCCCTTGCCTGGCCCGTGGCGGCGCCGTACCTGAAAGCCGGTGTGCGCCGATTGCGTTCTTCCCCCGCCGACATCCATTCGGAATCCTCGCCGCCATGACCAGCACTGCCTCCGAATCCCTCGCCCACCGCATCGCCCGACAGCTCGAAAACGATATCCTGCACGGCCGGCGGACGCTGGGCGAGCGGCTGGACGAGCGCGATCTCGCGGAGCATTTCGAGGCCTCGCGCACCCCGGTCCGGGAGGCCCTGCAGCGGCTGGCCGCAAGCGGTCTCGTCACGCTCAACGGCCGGTCGGGAGCCCGCGTGGCGAGGTTGACCCTGTCGCAGCTGCTCGACGCGTTCCACGTCGTCGCCGAACTGGAGGCGATCTCGGCAGAGCAGGCCGCCCGGCGCATCACGGCGGAACAGGTCGAGAAGCTGAGCGAATACCAGGCGCGGTGCGAGGAGGCCTGCGAGGCCGGCGACGTGCCGGCGTTCTACGACAACAACTACCTGTTCCACGACGGCATCCTGGAGGCGAGCGGCAACTGGATGCTCCGGGAGCAGATGCGCTCGGCGCGCCTGCTGACGCCCTATCGCCGCCAAATCACGTTCCAGCCCGGCCGCATGCTGAGCTCGATCCGCGAGCATGAGGATATCCTGGACGCCATCCGCAATGGCGACCACGAACGGGCGGCGTCGCTGATGCGCAAGCACGTCAACACGCTGGCGATCGGCGTTTCCGACTTCCTGCACTATCTGGAGCGCAGCGGCACGCAGGAGATCCTGGCGCCGTCCTGACGGTCGTCGCCGGCAGAGGCCGCCGTCGAGGCGCGGGACCGGTCATTGCCGCGACCTGGGTGGTCCGAATGGCATCCGTTGACATTTGTCTTGTCAATATATCAACATGACCAATCGGCGTGGACCCGTGGCCAGCCGGCAGGGGCAGAACCGTCGCAGAAGGTTCGTGAGGGAGGGGAAGACGATGAGGCGCTTGAACTTGGTGGGGTTCATGGCCGGTGGCGTTCTGCTTGCCGCCGCAAGTGTCGACGTATCCTCGGCGGAGACCCTGGTGATCGCTGCGGGCGGCGTCCCGGAAGGGTTCGACGGCGACGCGCTGCGGCCGCATACCCAGCACGTCGTCACCCAGGTCTACGAGCCGCTGGTCCGCTATGGTCGGATCACCGGGGACGACGGGCGGGAATACCTCGACCCGTCGGCGGTGGAAGGCCACCTGGCCGAGAGCTGGGAGGTCTCCGAGGACGGCCTGCGCTACGTCTTCAAACTGCGGGAAGGCGTGCTCAGCCCCTACGGCAACGAGCTGACCGCCGACGACGTGGTCTGGTCGTGGAACAAGTCCTTCGACCAGAAGCGCACCGGCAACTTCATCGCCAACGTCTCCAGCGTGGAGTCGGTCGAGGAGGTCTCGACCTACGAGGTCGCGTTCAACCTCTCGGCGCCCAGCTCGATCTTCCTCAAGGCGCTGACGCTCTACGTCCCCGGCATCTACGACACCGACGAGCTGCTCCAGCACGCGACCGAGGAAGACCCGTGGGGGCTGGAGTGGCTGCAGGAGAACACCGCCGGCTTCGGCGCCTATCACCTGGAGCAGCTCAGCCCCGGCGAGCAGGCGGTCTTCACGTTCAATGAGAACTACTTCGGCGAGCGGCCCTATTTCGACCGGGTGATCTACCGCGGCGTGCCCTCCTCGGCCAGCCGCATCACGCTCCTGAAATCCGGCCAGGTGCAGTGGATCGATCGGCCGAACTTCCAGCAGGTGGTCGATCTGCAGGGCGACCCGTCGGTGAAGGTCGAGGGCTCCGGCGGGCGGCTGTTCGCGGCGCTTTGGATGAACGCCGACCTGGAGCCCTTCCAGGACCTCCGCGTGCGGCAGGCCTTCAACCACGCGATCGATCTCGAAAGCCTGCGCGACGCCGTCTTCCAGGGGCTGGCGGAGCCGGCCGAGACCCTCATCGCTCCGATCATCGAAGGGTCGGATTCGGGCGGCGTCACCTACGACTACGACCCCGACGAGGCGCGCAGGCTGCTGGCGGAGGCCGGCTATGCCGACGGGCTGGAGGTCGATATCGTCTATTCCGACCTCTACACGTGGCTCGAGGGAGCGGCGGTCCAGGCGGCCGACCAGTTGCGCGATGCCGGCATCCAGGCCACCCCGCGCCGAATCACGGCCTCGGACATGCGGGCCAGCGCCGCGCCCAGCGGTCGCGACCTGCCCCTGTTCGCCTGGGAGGACGGTCCGATCGTGCTGGACGCGGTCTACGCCCTGGCCCTGCTCGCCCATACCGACGGTGTCGCCAACCGCAACGGCTATTCCAACCCGGACGTGGACGCGGCGATCGACGCGGCGCGGACCGAACTCGATCCGGAGCGCCGGCTCGAGCACGTCCGCGAGGCGCAGGCCCTGCTGCTGGCCGATGCGCCGTACATCCTGATCGGTTTCCCGCGGCTGTTCGAGGCGATGGCGCCGAGCATCACTGGTTGGGTCGCCCATCCCGATGATCACGAGCGGTGGTCGGACCTCCGTGTCGAGTGATGCCGCAGGCGGGGATGCCGGGACCCGATCGGCCGCGGCGTGGCCGGTCGGGCTTCCCGCTCTCGGCCACACCATGGAGGCGGGCGCGGTTCGGGAGTGGCTGGTCTCCGAGGGGGATCGGGTCGCCCGGGGCGACGTGATGGCGGTCGTGGAGAGCGACAAGGTCAGCATCGAGATCGAGGCTCCGGCCGACGGGGTCGTCCTTGAGATCGCAGTCCAGGCCGGCCGGGAGGTGCCTGTCGGCACCGTCATCGCCACCATCGGAAAGGAGACCGGCGCCGATGCGGCCGCTGCCGCCCCGGCGCCGGCCCTCCCGGGCTCCCGCGACCCATCGGGCCCCGCGGAGCCCGTGGCGCAGGATGCCGCCCTCGCCGATCGGCGGCGCGCGGGCAAGGCGCACCGGCGCCAGGCCACGCCGCTCGCCCGGCGCCTCGGGCACCAGCATGGCATCGATCTGCACGCATTGAAGGGCAGTGGCCCGGCTGGCCGGATCCACAAGAGCGACGTGCTGGCCGCCGTGGCGGCGCGCGGCTCCCTCCAGCAGCCCGGGCCCTCCGGCGACGACGATCGAGAGCCATGGCAGCGGTTGCCCCGCCGGCGGCGGACCGTCGCCGAGCGGATGCTGCGGTCGTGGCACGACCAGCCGATGGTCACGCTCAACCGGCGCGCCGACGTCACCGATCTCCTGGAGCACCGGGCCGCGATGCCGGACCGCCCGTCGTGGACGGTTCTGATCGCCGCGGCGTTCGCGCGGGCGCTTCGCGACCACCCCCGTCTCAATGGGCGGATCGATGGCGAACGGGTGCTCGCCTGCCGCTCGGTCGACCTCTCGCTGGCCGTCGCGCTCGACGACGGCGTGGTGGCCCCGGTCGTCCGCGGGGCCGAGACGCTCTCGCTCGCGGCGCTGGCCGGGGAGATCGGGCGCCTGACGGCCGCGGCACGGGCGGGCCGGCTGACGGAGCGGGACGTGGCGGACGGCACCGCCACGGTGTCGAACCTCGGGGCGCTCGGGATCGAGAGCTTCTCGCCGATCCTGACGCCGGGTCAGATCGCGACGCTGGGCGTCGGGGCGGTCGACCGGGTCGCGCGGGAGCGCCCCGCCGGCTTCGCGTTCCGCAGCGAGATGCACCTCTCCCTGACCTTCGACCATCGGGCCGTGGACGGGGCTGACGGCGCCCGTCTGCTCCAGGCCGTGGCCACCCTGCTCCAGGACCCCGATCGCCTGCTGGAGACCGCACCGAAGGACGCGACCCGATGACCTCCGGCGACCCCCCCTCGGCAGGCCCCGACGGCAACGACCTGCCAGACGCCGAACTGCTGACGTTCTGGCGGGAGATGATGCGCATCCGCCGCTTCGAAGAGGCGGCGCTGCATCAGTCGACGCTCAACAACGTCTATGGAACGCTGCACGCCTATATCGGCCAGGAAGCGGTCGCCGTCGGCGTCTGCCAGGCGCTCCGGAAGGACGACTGGGTGGCGTCGACCCACCGCGGCCACGGGCACTGCCTTGCCAAGGGCGCCGGCATGGACCGGATGATGGCCGAGCTGTTCGGCCGGCGCGACGGCTACTGCCGCGGCAAGGGCGGTTCCCAGCACATCGCTGACTTCTCGGTCGGCATGCTCGGCGCCAACGGGATCGTCGGGGCCGGCTTTGGGCTCGCCGCGGGGGCCGCGCTGCGGTCGAAGCGCCGCGGCGACCGCCGCGTCGCGGTCGCCTTCTTCGGGGACGGCGCGGTCTCCCGGGGCACCTTCCATGAGGTGATGAACCTGGCCGCCCTGGAATCGCTGCCGCTCGTCTTCGTCTGCGAGAACAACCAGTGGGCCCAGTGGGTGCCCAGCCGCGAGAACCTGGCGGCGCCCTCGATCGCCCGGCTGGCGGACGGGTATGGCATCCCAGGCGTCCTGGTCGACGGTCAGGACGTGAGGGCGGTTCACGCCGCCGCCTCGGCCGCCGCGACGCGCGCGCGCTCGGGCGGCGGGCCGACGCTGATCGAGTGCGACACCCAGCGCTACTACGGCCACAACATCGGCGACATGCAGGTCTACCGGTCCCGGCAGGAGATCGCCGAGCTGCGCGCGCGCACCGACCCGGTCGACCGCCTGGAACGGGAACTCGTGGCGTCGGGGCTGCTGACCGAGGATCGGCGGCGCGACCTGCTGGCCTCGATCGACGGCGAGGTCGAAGGCGCCATTGCCTTCGCCCTCGCGAGCCCGATGCCCGATCCCGGGGACCTGTTCGAGGATGTGTTCGCCGACTTCCACCCCGTAGACGTCACGCGGAGGGGCCGATGATCGCGGACCTTGCCGATGCAGGCCTCCCGGCGACCGGCGGCGACCGGATTCTGACATTCCGCGAGGCCATTGCCGAGGCGCTGCGCGAGGAACTCCGGCGCAATCCGGACCTGTTCATCCTCGGCGAGGACTTGATCCCGCAGGGCGGCAGTTTCGGCGTCCATCTCGGCCTCGCGGAGGAGTTTCCCGACCGGATCGTCCAGACCCCGATCGCGGAGGCCGCCATCATCGGCACGGCGATCGGCGCGGCCATGGCCGGCGGGCCGGTCGTCGCGGAGATCATGTTCACCGACTTCATCACCTGCTGCATGGACGAGATCGCCAACCAGGCGGCCAAGCTGCGCTACATGAGCGGCGGCCAGGCCGACCTGCCGCTGGTGATCCGCAGCCCCTGCGGCATGGGGAAGGGAACCGGCGCGCAGCACACACAGTCGCTGGAGGCATGGTTCGCCCACATTCCGGGCCTGCTGGTGGCGCTGCCGGCCTCTCCGGCGGACGCCAAGGGGCTGCTGAAGAGCGCGATCCGAGGGCGCGACCCGGTCGTGTTCCTCGAATACAAGATGCTCTATGCCACCAAGGGGCCGGTCCCCGACGATCCGGACCTGCTGGTCCCCTTTGGAAAGGCACGGATTGCGCGGGCCGGGCAGGACCTGACCATCGTGGCGACCGGGCAGATGGTCGACAAGGCGCTGCAGGCGGCCGAGCGGCTCGCCCTCTCCGGGATCGAGGCCGAGGTGGTCGACCCCCGCACCGTCGTGCCGCTCGACATCGACGCGATCCTGGCATCCGTCGCCAAGACCAACCTCGCGATCGTCTGCGACGAGGCGACGGTGACCTGCTCGGTCGGCTCGGAGATCGCGGCGACGATCTCCGACCTGGCCTTCTACGACCTCGACGGCCCGGTCAAGCGGGTGTGCTCGCCGCCCGTTCCTAAGCCCTTCAGCCCGGCGCTCGAGCCCCTGTCCGTCCCGCAGGTCGACGATGTCGTCGCCGTCGCGCTGTCGCTGTTCCGCGACGCAGCCGGAGAGGAGCGCCGGTGACGGTCTGCCGACCCGCCGATGAGGTCGCACGCCGTCCGCCGGCCGTGCCAACCTCCTGAAGCCCTGCAGGGGAGCAACAGCGCAGGACGGTCGGTCAGCCGGCCGACTCCGAACGGTCACGAGCCGATTGACCGCTGATGTCGCAGGGTCGGCAGGCAAGCCGCGAAACCCCCGGCCGCCTCGGCCCGTTCTATCCATGATGGTACGAACCTGGAAGGTCGGTCCCGAGCCCGGAGTGCCCACCATGCGGAAGAAGACCCTCGTCTGCTGCATCGCCGTCTCGGCCAGCGTCTCGGCATGGTCGGCGGCGCCGGCCCAGGATGGCGACCTTTCGGCCCACGACACCGACGGCGACGGAGCCATTTCTCTCGAAGAATTCCAGGGGATGCTCGACGAGGCGGAATGGTACGCCGAGCTCGATGCCGATTCATCGGGCGGGATAGACCGCAAGGAGGCCGGCGACGTGGACAGCCATGGCGGGTTCTCGGCCCTGGACCGGAATTCCGACGACGAGCTGAGCATCGACGAATTCGCCAAGGGCCTCTTCGACCACTATGACGAAGACGGCGACGGCGTTCTCGACGAGGATGAATTCCGAACCTTCCACGAAGGTGTGGCGGCGGGCGCCTGGGAGCGCGGTCGTGCGTGACCCGCGCCGGCACGGGCCGCGATGCGCCTCCGGCACGGCGCGGCTCGTGCCGGATCAGTCGACGCCGGCCCGCTGCAATCCCTCAAGGAACAGACCGAGTTGCCGGGGGCTCTTGACGTAGAACAGCCGGTCCTCCGCAAACCGTCGCGTGAATTCCGGCCTCACCTCTTGCAGCTGCTCTACGGCGTCCGCCGCGTCGCTTCGCGCCCCTAGCCCGGATATCTCACGAAGGAAGGTGCATCGGGGTCTGAAATCGGCGAGAG